>JAEEGL012619522.1_pt1 | contig 16383 bp, 6 predicted proteins | sample 9134231 | NCBI WGS metagenome assembly JAEEGL01 (sample SAMN16246548, study PRJNA631951) | gut metagenome | biome: gut microbiome; feature: rumen; material: fiber-attached | host: Bos | place: Iran: Karaj | collected 2018-10
ATCCATGTAGAGGCTCAGGACAATAGCGAGCAGGAAATTGCCAACCAGATTATCCTTTCTGACCCGATAACGGGCAAGGTGGTCCGTGTGCGAGATGTGGCACGTGTGGTCAGGGAATACGAACCGATGTCGAGTCGCATAGAGCAGGACGGTCATCCCTGTGTGCTGCTGTCAATGGAGATGAATCCCGGCAACAATGTGGTGCAGTATGGCCGTGAGGTGGACAAGGTGCTCGACAATTTCCGTGAGAACGAACTGCCAGATGATGTAAAGGTCACACGCATTGCCGACAAGCCAAAGGTGGTGCATGAGAGTATCTCCGACTTTCTGCGCGACCTGCTGATTGCGATGCTCGTCATCATCTTGGTGATGATGGTGCTCTTCCCGCTACGCTCGGCTATCGTGGCGTCCATCACCATTCCTTTGAGCACATTCGTCTCGGTGGCTTTCATGTATATGCTAGGCATCGAACTGAACATCGTGACGCTGGCAGCGCTTATTGTAGTGCTGGGTATGGTGGTCGATAACTCCATTGTGGTAATAGACGGCTATCTGGAATATCTCGGAAAGGGGTACGAACCCAAGCGCGCGGCTATAGATTCTGCCAAGCAATATTTCATGCCCATGATGTTGGCCACCATTTGCATCTGTGCCATCTTCTATCCTTTCCTGATTACCATGAAGGGCATATTCCACGATTGTTTGAAGGATTTTCCCATTACTGTCACTATCAACCTGATGGTATCGTTGCTCCTGGCTGTGACAGTCATTCCTTTCCTGGAAGTCAAGCTGATTAAGCCGGAAAGCGTGAAAACAGACGGGAATGCCATCACCAAGTGGGTGCAGAAGACCTATGACAAGGTGCTTGACTTTACCTTTCGTAATCCATGGGTGACCATTTGTGGCGGCATCGCTGTTATCTTGTTGTCCACAATCATCATCCCGACGCTGAAGATACGCCTTTTCCCCTATGCCGACCGCGACCAGTTTGCAGTGGAAATCTTCCTCCCCGAAGGCAAGAGTCTGGCGGAAACCACTGTATTGGCCGATTCTGTCAGTCATGTGCTGGCCAAGGACGAGCGCGTCAAGGGTATCACCGGTTTCATCGGCTGTTCATCGCCACGTTTCATGGATGCTTATGCGCCACAGATGGCAGGCAAGAACTATGCCCAATTGATTGTGAATACACAATCAGACAAGGCTACGCTCGACTTGTTGGCACAATATCAGCCACAGTTGGGAGAAGCCTTCCCCAATGCCTACGTGAAGTTCAAGCGACTTGACTATCTGGAAGTCACCGAATTGGAGTATCGTTTCTATGGCAACAATCTGGACTCCTTGCATGTGGTGGCAGAGCGGCTGATGGAGCGTATGCGCCAGATGCCAGAGGTGGAATGGGTGCATACCGACTACTATCAGCCTCAACCCATCATCAATGTTGAACTTGACCCTGTCGCCTCGGCGCAGTTGGGCGTGACGCGTTCCACGGCACAACTGGCATTGAGCGCTACCTCAAGCGACCTGCGTGTGGGACAGATGTGGGAGGGCAATTACGAGTTGCCCATTGTAGTGAAAGACGATGCCGACATAACATTCTCGGATGTCGCTAACCTGGGCATCTCATCACCGATGTCCATCATATCGTCGGGAATCAACCAAAGCAACAGCACTGTTCCACTTCGGCAGATTGCGAAAGTGTCTCCCCAATGGAGCGAAAGCCGCATCCTGCACCGTGGCGGCGAGCGTTGCATCACGGTGACAGGGCATTTTGTGCAGGGCGCTTATACTGCTCCTATCGAAAAAGAGATAGCCCGCATCATGCAGCACGAGATTGAGATACCTCAAGGCATACGCTCTGAGGTGGGTGGCGAGATAGAGTATGGCGATGAGGCTTTGCCGCAGATATTTGGTGGCATTGTCATTGCGTTGATTATTGTGTTCTTCTTCCTGCTGTTCAATTTCAAGAAGTTTGGCATCACGACGGTTTGCATGGTCGCCCTTGCGCTGATGATACCAGGCTCACTGATCGGATTAGGAATGATGGACCGCTCCCTGGGACTCACCTCCATCTTTGGCCTTATCACATTGATGGGAATGATTATGCGCAACGAAATTTTGATTTTCGAGCATGCGATTGACCTGATTAAGAAATATGTGGCTGAAAATGGGGATTGGACTGTTGACCGCGAGGGTTATAACAACGCCGTGAAGCAGGCGGCCTATGAGGCCGGCAAGCGGCGCATGGTGCCCATCTTCCTCACGACAGCTACTACTGCCGTCGGTGTGGTGCCGATGATTATCGCACAGAGTTCATTCTGGATGCCTGTGGGCGTCACTATTTTTGCCGGTGGTATCGGTTCACTCATCATGGTGGTAACCATGTTGCCCGTGATTTATTGGAAAGTGAGTCTAAAGTGATTTGATTTGCTATTAACACCTGAATATGATGATAAATAAGATATTTGCTTTCGTGCTTTGTTGCCTATGCTGTGGCTTTGCATCAGCCCAAACCTACACCTTGGAACAGCTGAAGGATTCTGCCCTGCACAACAACTTCACCATTCGCTCTGCACAATATGACATCGAGGTCGCTAGCCAGCAGCGCAAGGAGGCGTTTACCAAGTTTTTCCCAAACATCAGCGGCACGGGGTTGTGGTTTAATGCCGATAAAGCCATGGCACAGACCACCGTCACCCCCTCCGAGATAATACCCCCAGAGTTGGGCTCATCTTTGGCTCCCCTGGCTCAGTTATTGCCAGCAGAAGCCCTAGCCGCACTTGCTAATCCCGTCACTATTTCGATGATGAAAAATGGAATCATCGCTGGCGTACAGGCCGTTCAACCCGTTTTTGCCGGCGGCCAAATCGTCAATGGCAACAAGTTGGCCAAGGTGGGAGAAGATGTGAGCAGGCTGCAGATGCAGCTCTCGGAAAACGAGGTGGAGAAAACAGCCGAGCAGTATTTCTGGCAACTGGCATCCATGCAGGAGAAGATGAAAACTGTCGAGGCAGTGGAGACAATGCTCAACGACATATGTAAAGATGTGGATGTAGCTGTCCGTGCTGGAGTTGCCATGCGCAACGACTTGCTGCAAGTGCAACTGCGCCAGAATGACATTGCCAGCCAGAAATTCAAGATACGCAACGGCCTCTCGTTGGTGCGCATGTTGCTCTCACAATACTGCGGCCTTCGCGACACTTCGTTTGCCATCTCCTATCAGACCGATGCTATCCCTCCTTTAAGCACGAAGCAAGACCATCAGCAGGCACTGTTGGCCACAGCCGAATACCAGTTGTTGGGAAAACAAGTTGAGGCTGCCAACCTTCAGAAGAAGATTGCTATAGGCCAGAATCTCCCGTCGGTCGCCGTGGGAGCTGGTTATAATTATCATAACCTATTAGAAAATAATCGCTCCTTCGGGATGGTTTTTGCTACCGTCAGCGTGCCCATCTCTGACTGGTGGGGTGGTTCTCACGCTATCAAGCGTAAGAAACTTGAGCAACAACAGGCTCAAGAGCAACTCGCCGATAATGCCGAACTGTTGAAAATCAAGATGCAGAGTGCATGGAATAGCGTGGAGGAATCCTACCAGCAATTGCAGCTTGCCCAGTTAAGTATTAAACAGGCTGAGGAGAACCTGCGCCTGAACCGCGATTACTACAATGCCGGTATGACTAAGATGAGCGACCTTCTTGAAGCACAGATGCTCTATCAGCAATCTTGCGACAAGCGTACCGATGCCTTCGCCGACTATCAGAACAAACTGCTTGAATACCGTCAGGCTACTGGCCAATAAAGAGGAGTCTGTAAACTGACTGCCATCTTCCACCACGATTAGGTGCAGATTACATTAGACGATTGTGCGGTAAATATTGTGCTTTGGGGAACTGTAAGAACCGCCTTGCGGGTTTAGATTATAAAACGACAACTAACTGAAAATCAATTAGTTGTCGTTTATTTTATGGATTCTTTTTTTGCTTTTCGAGACGTGTGAGGTATAAAAAACCGCCCTGTAAAGGGCGGTAGATGTAACAGCATATAGTTTGCTGTGAATGAATCAGCAGTGCCGTGGTCAATACACCGTGAAGGTTGCCTTGAGGGGCAGGTTGTCGCTGGCTGTGCCCACGAGCATCGTACGCTGGCCGAGCGAAGTGGCCCAGTCGCCCTTGGCTTCATCCCAGTACTGGAACACACGTCCTCCGATGGTGATGGTGACATCACGGCTCTCGCCGGGCTTCAAGGTAACTTTTTGGAAGCCTCGCAACTCCTTAACCGGCATCTCGACCGTGGCGTTGTGGTCGCTCACGTAGAGCTGAACGACCTCGGCTCCGGCGCGGTTACCGGTGTTCTTGACGGTCACAGTAGCGGTCACTGTGCCATCGGCGGCAACTTCACGCTTGTCGATGCGCAGGTTGCTCACAGCGAAGGTTGTGTAGCTCAATCCGTGGCCGAAGGCAAAAGCGGGTTTCTTTTTCTGCTTGTCGGCCCAACGGTAACCCACATAGATGCCCTCCTTATACTCCTCGTCGATGATTTTGTGGTCATCGCGCCAAGTGCCGGGGTAGGCACCCAGGGCATGAGCGCCCACGTCGTTGAGGTTCTGGTACCAGGTGAACGGCAGTTTGCCCGAGGGGTTCACGTCGCCCACGAGGATGCTGGCAAATGCCCTGCCCGTCTCGCTGCCGATGAACCAGCCCTGCACGATGGATGCCACCTTGTCACGCCAGGGCATAGCCACAGCGTCGCCCGAGATGTTGACAAACACGACATTCTTGTTCACACGGGCCAATGCCTCGACAAGCGCGTCTTGACCGTAGGGCATGTCCATGTGTTTGCGGTCGTGGCCCTCAGCATCCTGGTAATCGCTCTTGTTCAGACCGCCGAAGATGATGACATAGTCAGCACCTTGAGCTTTGGCAACGGCTTCGGCAATCAGTTCACTGGCAGAGCGGTTCTCAGCCAACGATTGCTTCGCCACCACACCATTGTACTCACCTGTCGTGTCACCCACATAGCCGCGGGCATAGTCCACCTCGATGCCGGTACCCTCCAGGCGGGTCCTGAGGCCCTCGAGAGGCAGAATCTCATGCTGTGCTTTGAGTGAACTGCTGCCGCCGCCCACGGTCATCATCTTGATGGCGTTCTCGCCGACAACCAGGATGCGCTTGGCGTTGTTCACGTCGATAGGCAGGACATTGCGCTTGTTCTGCAGCAGCACGATACCGTCCTGGGCAATCTTCAGCGCTGCATCGTAGTGCGCCTCGCTGCACAGGAAGCCCTGAGCGCGCTTGCTGTTCATTGTGGTGCGGTAGAAAAGGCGCAACACGCGTCTCACCTTCTCGTCGAGTTCGCTGGTCGTGAACTTGCCCTGTTCAATGAGCTGCTTGTAGGGCTTTGCCATGTAGTAGGCGTCGTAGGCGTTGCTGGCGCCCCACGCCAGACCGTCAGTCCAGCTGCCGAATTCCATGTCCAACCCGTTCTTGACAGCCATCTCGGTGTCATGGACGCCACCCCAATCGCTGACCACCACGCCGTCATACTGCCATTCGCCTTTCAGAATCTGGTTGAGCGTGTACTGGTTTTGGCAGCAGTGCTGGTCCTTGTACAGGTTATAGGAGCCCATGATGCCCCATGTGTGGCCCTCCTTGACGGCAGCCTCGAATGCGGGCAGGTAAATCTCGCGCAGCGCGCGGTCGCTCACGATGACATTGACCTGATGGCGGTATTCCTCGTCATTGTTCAAGCAGAAGTGCTTGACACATGCCGACGTGCCCGTGCTTTGCAGACCTTGAACGTAGGGCACTACCATGCGTGACGCCAGCAGCGGGTCCTCGCCCATGTACTCAAAGTTGCGGCCGTTCAACGGTGTGCGGTTGATGTTCACGCCAGGACCCAAAATCATGTCCTTACCGCGGTAGCGTGCTTCCTCACCCAGGCTGCGGCCATAAAGCCTGGCAAGCGCGGGGTTCCATGAAGCGGCGAGGCAAGTCAGCGCGGGGAACGCCACACACGAGTCGTTGGTCTGGCCAGCCTGCTCCCATTCGTCCCACAGGACGTCGGGACGCACGCCGTGAGGTCCGTCATCGGTCCAGAAGTCGGGAAATCCCAGGCGCTTCACGCCCGGAGAAGAAAACTTGCTCTGGGCATGGATAACGGCAATCTTCTCATCGAGTGTCATGCGTGACAAGGCGTCCTCAACACGTGACTCGATGGGTAAGGTCTCATCAAGATAGAGGGGCATCTGCGGTGTCATTCCCAGCGACTGGATGTAATCCATCTGCGGGGTGCAGTGCTCATAGCGGCTGTTCTCGGCATACTGCATCAGCAGCTTGCCGAAGGTCTCCTGGTCGGGGCGGGCCTCGCGCAATTCCTGATAGGTGGTACGGGGAGCCTCGGAATACTTCACGACAATGCTGTCCCACATTTCGGGCCTGGTGATGCCCATCATGCAAGAGTTGTCGATTTTCTTATAGGGCCAGAACGTATAACCGATGTTAGCCTGCTTCATCACGTTGACTAACTGCGCTTGCCACTCGTTGCTGTTGTGCCCGGTTTCACCCATATACATCGGCAAGCCGGTCTTGTCGCGGAAGTCAATGTAATCCTTGATAGCCTCGGCAGTGGCGTCACCACCATAGCGGTGGCAGGTGTACATGATGTTGTCATCAAACTTCCAGTCGCTGAACATGTAGAAATCGGAATTCCAGCGGGCTCCACCCAGCAGTATCACGTGGTTGGTGTCCACTTGGCGGATTGCTTTGACTGTACGCATGTACAAGGGCTCGAGTTTCTTGTTCAGTTCCTCCTTGTTCTCAAAGTAGTGGGCAATAGGCTCATTCATCAGCTCATAGCCGAGAATCACGGGCTCGTCCTTGTAGCGGGCGGCGATGCGCTGCCAGATGTCGATGAACAACTGCTGGCTGGGCTCGCTCTCGAACAGCCACGGGTAGCCATGGCCGTCATCGATGTTGTCGCCGGTCTGGCCGCCAGGGCAGTCGTGCATGTCAAGAATCAGGTAGAGGCCTGCGGCACGGCACCAGTTCACCACCGAGTCGATGCGGGCAAATCCATCCTGCTCCTTGGAGCGTCCCATATAGTCCTCGTCGGTAAAAAGTCTGTAGTTGAACGGCAGGCGGATGGTGTTTGCCCCTTGACGGGCGATAAAACTGATGTCGGCACGGGTGATGTAGTTGTCCTTGAACTTTCGCCAGAAGTCGGCGGCGAAGTCAGGCCCTACGGCCTCCTTAATCATCAGGTCAATCATCCACGGCGAGTTGGTCTTGCTCAGGCCGAACATGTAGCCTTCAGGGTTGAGCCAGTTGCCTAAATTCGTACCTTGTATATAAAGCTTTTCTCCGTTTGGTTGTATCAGGTCGGGACCTTCCACACGGACAAAATTGCCTTGAGGCTTGGCATGAAGCCCCAAGGCAACAATAAGAGAGAGTATGACTAATAAAGAATCTCTCATAGAGTCATTTGAGTTAAACGGTTACTTCTTTTGGAACACGCGCACGTAGTCCACTTCCATGGTAACGGGCAGGGCGCTCTCGTCAACACCTTGGGCGCCACCCCAGTCACCACCCCAAGCGAGGTTGAAGATGATGTAGAATGGATCGTCGTAGGGCCAGTCGTCGCGGCCCAGGCCACGGTTGTCATAGCTCAGTTGCACCTTACCGTCCACATAGGTGGTAATGTTCTTGTCTGTCCATTCGATGGCATAGGTGTGGAACTCGCCCTCAGCGCCCTTGCAATACATCTCATGGGTCACTTGAGTGCCGTTGGAATGAACATGCGCGTTGGCGTGCAGGCTCGACGACACAAAGTCGGGGTGGTAACCCACCTCTTCCATGATGTCGATTTCGCCGTCAGCAGGCCAGGAATGGAAATTCACTGGCATCATCCAGAAGGCAGGCCACGTTCCCTTGCCCTTGGGCAACTTGATGCTGGCCTCGATATAGCCATACTTCCAGCCCTTTTTGTCCTTGGCATACACGCGTCCCGAGTAAATCTTGCCGTTCTCCTTGAGTGCGGTAATGAGCAGATGTCCGTCACGCACCTCGGTCACAAGCTTGCCACCGGGAGTCTTGTGGTTCACATAGTTCTGCAACTCGTGATTTACCCATCCGCTGTTCTGCACCTCGTGCCTCCAGTCATCGGCATTCAATTCCGAGCCCTTGTCAAACTCATCGTGCCAAACCAGGCTGTAGCCCTCAGGGGCATAGTAGGCCGATTCGGCGGCAGCTTCCTGGGTGACTTCGATGTTTTTGCGCGCCGACCCCGACATAATGGTGACGGTACTGGTGCGGACACTGGTCATCGGGTTGGCGGCCACTGTAACAGTGAGCACTCCCGATTGCGAAGTGGAGTTCTTCGTTTCAACAGTGACGAAGTCCTGGTCGGCATATGCGCCCCATTCCTTGCCTGTCGTGCTGACGTTGATGGAATAGGTGCCGCCATTGGCAGGAACAGCAATATTCTCCTGCGATACAGTGATTGTCACATTGCTGTTGGGCTTGGGTTCGTCTTTGCCGTCCCCACCGCAGCCCATGAGGGCTACGGTGAGAGAAAGCAATAGAGTATAAAGCATAGTACGTTTCATTTTCTTCAGTTTCTAGTTTTCAGTTTTCAGTTTTCAGTTGAGTGCGGATTCCGCTAACAACTTACAACTGATAGCTGGCAACTGTTATTTGTGCTTTTGGATGATGATGTTGCTGACCTTGGCCTCAAATCCGGCGGGACAACCACCGAAGTCCAAAATGAACTTGCCCTGGTCAAACTCAATTTGATCCTCACCATTCTTAGCAATGACGTTAACGAACTGGAGCACGTTCTCGCCATCTTCGAGATAGAAGTCACCCTTGTAGCACAGCGTGTTGGGGTCATTGGTCACGTCAGGATCCTTGTTGACCTTGACGGTGGCACGTGGCAGATCCATGTTGGTGGTGATGGTAACACGTACGTCATAGGCCTGGCCCTTCTCGATGTGCAGTGGCACGCCATTGATAGCGCACTGGGCCTGCCACTCAGCTACGGTAGCATTGTCAGCCTTAATGGTATATACTCCGTTGGCATACGAGAAGGTCGGGTCGGCAATCTGGCCCCAACTTGCATCAGCCCACCAGAAAGTCATGGTACCTGCGGTATTGAAACCGGCACCCAGGTTGTCGGGAGAATTCACGTCAACCCATTCAACAGTGGGCTCGTCGGGGATAACGGGCAGCACGGTGCCGTCGTCGTTGGCATGGTCCTTGAGCACAATGTTATAGATGTTGACGGTCGTTCCGGCCTGACAGCCACCGAAGTCGAAGAACAGGTTAACACGCTCCATGTCTATACCAGGCATGTCGCTCTTCCAGAAGACGTAGTCCTCGCCAGCCTTCAGGTCGATACGGTCAGCAAAGTAGAAGACGTTGTCGTCGCCATCCATCACGAGCTTCACGGTGACACCATTCAGGTCCTTGTCGCTGTTCAGGATGCAAGAGAAGTCATAGTTCTTGTCGGCCGAGGTCGAGATGTTAGTGGTTTTGAAGGCCATCTGAGCCTGCCACTGGTCGGTTGTAGCCTCGGGCAGGTATACGCTATAGTCATTGTCTCCACTCTCGAAGGTCGGGTCAGCAATCTGGTTCCAGCCGGGAGCGTACCAGAAGAACATGTTGTAGTCCACGTTCTTCCACATGTTGAAGTCGCTGTTGGCATCGAAACCGAAGAATCCCTTCTCCTCGAACTCGCTAGTGAAGATGAAGCGCCATGCAATGCTGCGGTTTTTTGGCTCATAAATGAGCACCATCTTTTTAGCCGTCAGAGACTCGATGCGGAAGCGCGGGTTCTCGTACTGTTCGTCAGAACTGATGTAGGGGAAAGCCGTGTTGGGAGCAAGCTGAATATAGGTCTGCTTGGTCACGTTGCCGTCGGCATCTTCCCAATCATACACTTCAAAACTCCAGCTGGAAATCTGCTCGCCCTCAACGACGAAAGCATCCCAGTCTTCGGTATAGGTGCCCCACTTGGTTGTTCCGGTGTTTACATAGGTGAGCCCGTCTTCACCGGCATTATAGGTAAAGGCACCACCCTTGAGGTTATCGGCAGAGAAAATGATGCGGTCGTCATACACGCCGAAGTCCTTCTTCTCATCAGGACGAGCCGACCACCATCCTGTACCGGCAGTACCGGCAGGACCGCAGGCCATGTGGGCAACTTCCTTGTGGTCGATGCGCCACTCTTTATTCGCAATGCGACGGAAGTCGTTGCTATAGTCAATCTTCGACTCGTTGAAGGTGTACTGCTTCTTGATACCGGTCTGGCTGATGCCGTTGCGGTTACCCAGGCGCAGCTCGATGGTGTGAGTACCGGCCTCGCTGTTCTTGTAACCCACTTCCTGCAGGGTGGAGTAGGATGTGCCGTCAAGAATCCAGACGGGATAGGTGCCCGGTTCTGGAGTGTAGGTGGCAGTCATCTGGTTGGTTTCCTGGTCAACCGTGATATTGAAGTCGACACCGCTGACAGTAGGGATGCCGTCAGGGTCTGCGCCGTTGAAACTATCGGGCGAGCAGGCAGTGAAAGCCATAGCCAATAACAGGATTGCTATTGCGCTGCTTATTTTGTTTATCTTGGTAATCATAATTTTTAATCTCTAAATTACTGATTATTAATAGTTGTTCTGAACCAGTGTGGGGTCAGCATCGAGCTCACTCTGTGCCAGAGGAATATACTTCTTGCTGGGTGTCCACGCGTGGGTACGGTAGCCGTAGTTGTCAGGTACCAGTACGGTAGATGCCTTCTGGGTAGCACCGGGGATACCCTCGGCACGCACGAGGTCGAAGTAACGCTTACCCTCGCCACAGAACTCCAGATGACGCTCGGTGAAGATGTCGTCGATGGTAACGGTGTTCAGGTTACCCAGTCCTGCACGGTTGCGAACCTGGTTTACATAGCCGGTTGCCTCGGCAACGCTGCCTCCGGTCTGGAGCAGCAGCTCAGCTGCATTCAGCAGAGTCTCTGCATAGCGATAGATGCGCTTGTTGTTGTTATAGTTCAGGTTCTTGGAGGTCGGGCAGTCCTGGTTGTTGGCAGACTGCGGGCGATACTTGCCGTGCCAGATGTGAGTGTCTTGGAAGCGCTGGGTGTAGTTATAACCACGCAGGTCCCAGCAGGTAACGTCACGACGCAGGTCGCCTTCTTCATACATGCTATAGGCTTCCATGCGCATGGGCAGGAAGCCCCAGCCGTCGTTACCGCTGTCCCAGCCTTCACCGCCGCCCCAACCGTTGGGGGAGCACAGGGTGGGGAATACGGTACCACCGGCAGCCAGGGGAGTACCCCAGTCGCGCTGTGCCTGGTCATCATTGTAGTTAATCTCGAAGATGCTCTCGGCGCACCACTCGCCACTCTCCTGCCACAGGTCATAGAAGCTGGGGTTGAGCGAATATTTCGAGTCGGCAATAATCTGCTTCATGTAACCCAGAGCAGTGGGATAACGTGCCGCATCGTTCTGGTACATAACCATCTCGGCATAGAGCATGTAGGCAAACGCCTGGCTCACGCGGCCGCTCTCAGCTGTAGGCCAGCGCATGGGCAGCACGTTCGAGGCGATGATTTCCTCGAGTTCCGGCATGAGCTTGTTGTAAATCTCGTCGGCGCTGAGCTGCGGAGCGGTATAAGGCTGTGTAAGGTTCTCCAGATAGAAGGGAACATTGCCGTAGTAGTGCCACAAGATATTATAATAGTACACGCGCAACAGGCGGGCCTGCATTTCCATTGATTGGCAGAAACTCTGGCTAGCATCGCTCTCCCAAGTTGAATACTTGATGGCGTCGTTGCAGCGCTTGATACCACTGTAGAAGTCGCCCCACAGGGTGGCGAGGGTGTTATTGCCGTCGGCTTCAAAGTTGAACAGACGGTGCCAGTGCTGGTTGTCGGTGTTGTCCGAACCGCCTACCCAGAAGTCATCGCCCATGATTTCACCATCGACGGTGAGGTCATTGTAGGCCGAGCCGTCCCAGTCAGGCCAATGCAGAGGAGCATAGGCAGCAGTAAGTGCCTCGTTGAGCGTCTCCTCACTGGTGTAGTATTCCTCAAGAGGTTCACCCGTAGGGTTCTTCACCTCAAGAAAACCGTCGCTGCAGGCAGTCAGCATGAGTGCTGCACACAGGCCTGCTATGATAGAAAAATACTTGTTCATATTGATAATGCTTTATAGGATTGTTAGAATGATACATTAAAGCCAACTGAGTAGGTGCGGGCCTGAGGATAGATACCGTAGTCAACACCGAGGCTGGTAGCACCAGAACCAATCTCAGGATCAAAGCCCCAGTACTTGGTCCAGGTAAAGAGGTTCTCGGCACGGCCATATATGCGCAGACGGTTGATGCCAACCTTGTTGGTCAAGAAGGTGGGCAAGGTGTAGCCGAGGGTGAGGTTCTTCAGACGCAGATAGCTGCCGTCCTGGATATACATGTCGCTGCACACCCAGTTCTTGGAGTCGCCCAGGGTGGGCACAGTGTTGCTGGTGCCTTCACCAGTCCAACGCTGGAGAACCCAAGTGGGATAGTTACCCGAGGCAATGTCCTGACGATAGGTGGCATCGAAGATGTCGGCACCATGTACGCCCTGGAAGAATACGCCCAGGTCAAAGCCTTTCCAGTCAAAGTCGAAGTTGAGACCAAAGGTCCAGTCGGGCACACCGTTACCGATGTTGGTGCGGTCGTCGCTGTTGATCTTGCCGTCGGCGTTGGTGTCCAGGAAACGGAAGTCGCCAGGCTTTGATTCGGTACCGTATTTGCTATTGTAGGCCTCGGCCTCGGCCTTGGTCTGCAGGATACCATCGGTCTTGTAGCCGTAGAAGAAGGGGAACGGCTGTCCGTTCTCGGCACGAGTGCCGCCGTCACTGAATTGGCTGATGCCGTAGTTCAGGAAACCGGTGTCGTTACCCAGGTTTTTCAGCTTGTTCTTCAGGTAAGAGGCATTACCCCTCAATGAGAAGTGTGCATCGCCGATGTTCCACCTGTAACCGAGCTCAAACTCGATACCGCTGTTTTGCATGTCACCGACGTTGGCCAGAGGACGGGCCTCACCGACGTAACTGGGAATCGGCATCTCAATAATCATGCCGTTGGTCTTCTTGATATAGTAATCAACGCTGAAGGTCAGCTTGTTGTTCCAGAAGCCGAAGTCGATACCGAAGTCGGTCTGTTCGCTCTCCTCCCACTTCAGGTCTTCGTTAGCCAGGCGGTTGGCCTTGGAGCCGTAAACCATGGCTGCGGTCTGTCCGAAGTAGTAGTTGCTGGTGTTACCCATAGCAGTCAGTGTGGTGTAAGCAAAGTCACCGATGTTGTCGTTACCGTTCTTACCCCAGCTGGCGCGGAGTTTCAGCATGTTCAGCCAATCGTGGCTGTCTTCCATGAATTTCTCGTTCATGATATTCCAACCTACTGAGAATGAGGGGAAGATACCATACTTGTGGTTGGAACCGAAACGGCTCGAACCGTCACGGCGAACGGTGGCTTGGAACATGTAGCGCTCGTCATAGTTGTAGCTCAGACGGGCAAACATAGACGACAAGCGGTGCTCGGTGTAGGGACCACCCCAAACGCCAACGAGGCTCGTTGCACCAGTCATCTTGCCATCGGCATCGGTAGAGATTTCAATGTCACCACCAGTGGTGTAGTTGATACTGGGCTTATTGGGATTTACAAGATACCAGTGTGAACCACCCAGCTCGTCACCCTTGAACTTCAAGGCACTCTGGCCGAGCACGACACCGATGGTGTGCTTGCCGAAGGTCTTGTCATAAGTAATGGTGTTTTCAATCTGCCAGGTGTTGTTGTTGCCCTTGAAGGCACTTGCCTCGGTGTGGTCGGCATTGTTGTTACCCGAGAGGTAGTACTCCTGCAGGATAGCGCCATTGTAGCCCCAGAACGAGAGCTCGGCGCTGTAGGTGAAGTGGTACTTCAGAGCATCCCACAATTGCAGGTCAACGGAGAACTTGGGCATGAACTTGTGGCTCCAGTTCTTGTTGGGGTTGCCGTGCATCATGGCGATGGGGTTGTTCTGCTCCTGATAGCTGCCGATAAAGCCGGGGATAGTATAAGGATCACCGTTCTCGTCGTAGTAGAGGTCATATGCACTATAACGTTTAATCATCTCATTTGCTGCCGTACCTCTCAAGGTGACGGGCAGGGTGGGAGCCAGATAGAGGGCAGAACCCAGGGGAGAGCCCCAAGTGGAGTTAGCCTCGATGCCAGTGCTGTGTACACGCATGTAAGAAAGGTTGGCACCCAGGTCAAGTTTGTTCAGGAAGTTGCGCTCTTTGGTAGCGTCGATGAGGTTGAACATGTTGTTGGCACGGATGGTCAGACGGTCGTAGTTCGACTGGCCGTAGTTACCGCCAACGATACCGTCCTGGGTGAAGTAACCCAGCGACAAGTAGTAGTTCACTTTCTCGGAGGCACCGCTGATGCTCACGTCATGCTGCATAATGGGAGCGTTGTCGTTGAAGAGCAGTTTCTGCCAGTCGGTACCGAAGCCGACGATCTTGTCACCGTTGGCATCAGTCAGGTTGTAGGGGTCAGCATAGAGCGGAGACAGTCCGTTTTGCAGGCGGCGCTCGTTCTGCAGGATAGCATAGTCGGTGGCGCCGGTTACGTCACGCTTTCTCCAAGCGCTCTGCCAGCCGTAAGAGAAGTCGTAGTTGATGCTGGCGCGGCCCATTTTACCCTTCTTGGTCGTTACGAGGATAACACCGTTGGCAGCGCGTGCACCGTAGATGGCACCCGAAGCGGCATCCTTCAGCACCTCGATGCTCTCGATGTCGTTGGGGTTCACGCTCTCCATACCATACTGGTCGGTGGGCATACCGTCAATGATGTAGAGGGGATTGGAGTTGTTGATGGTTCCAATACCACGGATACGAATCATTGACTGTGAACCGGGCTGACCCGAAGACGAGGTGACGTTGACACCTGCGGCCATACCCTTCAAGGCATCCTCAGCACGCAGACGGCTCTTGCCTGCCAGGTCTTCCGAAGATACCTTGGCAATCGACGCTGTCACGACGCTCTTCTTCTGCACACCGTAACCGATGACAACCAGCTCGTTGAGCATCTCGGAGTCTTCGGTCATGGTGACGTGCATGTTATTGCCGGCGAGCACGGTCTGCTTGCCATAGCCCACAAAACTAATCTCCAGCTCGGCTCCTGCCGGGCAGGTGATTGAAAAACTGCCGTCTAAATCGGTCACAGTCGTGTTAGACGTACCCTTTTGCACAATCGTGGCGCCAATCACCGGTTCGCCGCTGGAGTCAACGACGATACCCGTGAAGGTCTGATTTTGTGCAAAGGCTGCTATGGACAGTATGACTGTCAACAGCAGTGAAAGTAATCTTTTCTCTTTCATGTCACATTGTTAATTGGTTAAATAATAAATATTGAATAGTTATTTCATTCAGTGGTTGATTGGGTTCTGCGGCAGTGAGGTTAATCTATTCTTCTGCTTTCTCGCATTGGTTACGTTTGCAAAAATATATAATAAAATAAGGTGTTCTGGGCATTAAAAACAAAAAAGTGGATGTTTTTGAATGTAAATATTTTGTAAATACCTGATAATCATAATTTTATTAAAAACCAATAATCGTTAAAAAGTGGTTAAAATGTAGTCCTACTGAAAACATTAAAACTACGGTTTCATCGAATATTCTGACTTTATTATGCCATTTTCTCATTAATTTCTCTTAATTTTGCAAAAATCATTGTTCTGATGCTAATATGAAAATTAACATAGTGATATCAGTGTTACTGCTGTGTGTGACTGGCTTCCAGACCATGGCAGGCGACATAGACCTGAAACAGGAATACAGAAAACTTGATGATGCCATCAGCAAGACAGACCAGTATGTGGAGATTCGTGAACAACGCATCCAGCAACTGAAGTCTGCTCTTAATGTGACCACCGACGTAGGAGCCCTGTATGAAATCTGCCGGCGATTGTATGATGAGTATCATCCCTACATGAACGATTCGGCGATTTATTACATTGACCGTTGTATTTCGCTTGCTGAGGAGCGCAGAGATCGCATCGGCGCTGAGGAGTGCAGGATTTTACTGGCTTTTCAATGCTCTGAGTCGGGCATGTATTATGAAAGCATGGATGTCTTGAATTCCATTGACGAACAGCACATTAACAATTCCAGTAACCGTCGTCGATACTATACAACCTTGGCCCACTTGTACCGCGAACTGGGCTACTTTTGTAAGGTGCCGCGCATGCAGGAGATGTATTATGCCAAGCAAGACCAGTATAATCGCATGATTGACACTAGCGGCATCTCGCCCAATGATGACGAGGCATTGCAAATGAAGGAACTTGATTTTTTTGTTAAAGGAGATGCCC
>JAEEGL013213681.1_pt1 | contig 16383 bp, 6 predicted proteins | sample 9134231 | NCBI WGS metagenome assembly JAEEGL01 (sample SAMN16246548, study PRJNA631951) | gut metagenome | biome: gut microbiome; feature: rumen; material: fiber-attached | host: Bos | place: Iran: Karaj | collected 2018-10
ATGAGCGCCGTGACGCAGATGCCCGTCAGCATGGCGATCACCCGGTTGCGGGTCATCAGGCTCAGAAAATGCTTCAGCTTGGGGCCGGCCGCCCGCTCCAGGCCTTCCCCCATCACGCGCATGCCGAACAGAAAGAAGGCCAGCCCCCCCAGCAGCGTGAACATCGTTTGTATGCCCATAACGTCCTCCTTGCGTCAGCGTGTTCTTTGTTTTTTCGCTTCACTCAGCCGGGCATACCGCCCGCCCCCCCGCCGCCGCGCGCTTCTCCCGCCAGGCCTGTCCATGGCGCTGACAGGCGGCTGCCACAGCCGCTGAACCAGATCGTCGTACCGCTGCGTGACGATGTACTGATAAGGCGCTATGCCCTGCTGGGCGATCTCGCCCCGAAGCCTGTGGGGCACAGCAAGGCAGGATAAGGCTGTTTTGGCAAACCGCGCGCCGCCGTACCGCGTGATCAGCGCCGCGGTGCGCCTGCGAAGCAGAAGCAGCGTATCCGGGTCAGGCTGTTTTCCCGCCGCAGCGATACTGTAACCCTGGGCGGCCCGGCGGCAAAGGGCCTGCAGAATCTCATCCCGGCGGCTGCCCAGCGCGCCAAGCAGTTTTTCCGGCACCAGGGAGCCCGCCAGCCCATTCAGGGCGGCCATGGCATGGTCCGCGGGCACGTCCTCCAGCGCCTGCAGCATGGCCCACACCAGCAGAAACGCCCTGCCGCTGTCCGTCACATCCCGCAGCAGACGGTGCACCTGCCGGAACGATTCATCCTGCCATGCGGCCCGGCAGCAGGCGGCGCGCATGGCGCCGTCGGGATACATCACCCGGCAGCGGCCCACGTGCAGGGCGGCGCCCATGCGGGGGAACACGTCATCGGCGTTCAGGATATGCAGCAGGGGAAAAGCGGTTAAATCACAGTCCGGCCGCGCATAGACCACGCTGGGAGAGGCGAAGCCGTAGCCGATCATGTTCTGCATGAGGAACCCCCGGCGGATCTCCCGGTAAGCAAACAGCTGCATCACGGAGCCGCCCTGGCTGTGCCCCGCCAGCCAAAGGCGGAAACGGCTGCCCGGACGCCTGCATTCCGCCAGGATATCCGCCAGGGTCAGCTTGGGCAGGCCCATTTCCTGCGCCGTTTCCGGGAAGCAGATTTCCCCGGCGTTTTTTTCAAATTCCTTGGTCAGCTGCAGGAACCCGGCGTGCATGCCCTCTTCCCGGTTCAGCCGGAAATTGGAAAACCAATCGTAAATGCGTTTGCCTGTGCCCATAAAGCCCACGGCGGTCAGATAACGCCCGCCGGGGAGCGGATGAAGCATCACCACCGCCTTGCAGGTGTCGGCCCTCTCCCTTTGGCGCAGCACCCCCCGCAGCTGACTGATGGGGTTCACCCGTTTCAGGCGGGCTTTGGCTAAAAACTGGTAATAATCGCTGATCACCGCGCCCAGCCCGCCGCCGGCGGCGCCGTTTGCGTTCTGGCCGGTGATCAGGGTGTTGTCCACCTGATAGGAAAAATCGCGCCACCCGGCTTCCCGCCAGGCGTCCAGATTCATATCGTAAGCGGTGGACGCCAGTTCAAAGGAAAGAAGCGCCGCTTCCCGGGAAAATGCCGGCTGAGCCAGCCCGTCCTTTTCTTCACAGGGCATGCACAGCGGCATTACGCCGCTTAAATCGCATCCGGTAAATCGTCCGGTTCCGGACATGAACAGGGTCCTCCTTCGCATCGATCCGGTGAAGCGGGAAAATCAGCCGCATGGGACGGCAGCGCGGCAAACGGCGTCCCGGAGATGTGGTTTTTGTTTTGGAAGGGTTGAAGGTCAAGCTTCAATTTCAACCCATAATATCATATCATGATCATCGGCAGCTTACAAGCATTTTTTCTGTTTTCAGCCCGGCGCGTCAAAAGCCCCGTTCCCATGGGAGGGAGCCGGGGCAAAGCGCGGCGGCGTCAATCCGTCACGCGCAGGGTTTTGATTTCAAAGGGACGCAGGCGAAGCGGGGCTTCATGGCCCCGGCAGAGGAAGCTTTCTTCCGTCTCGTCCATGGAGGACAGGAAGATCCGCTTATCTTCGGGCAAGCGCAGCGTGCCGCATGCCGTGCCGCCCATGCTTTCGTACAGCCGCAGGATCATGCCCCGGCCGTCCTCGGCGGGCTTTATGTATTCCAGCACGGCGCTGCCGCCGTCGCACCAGGGGCCGGTTTTCTTTTCGCACGTTCCCGGAAGCACTTCCACGGGCGTATTCAGTTCATACCCCGCCCGCATGACGCCGGAATCCCGCAGCGTACCGGTGAAAGGCATGAGGGAATAGGTGAAGGTGTGCTCTCCCCGGTCGCAGGTGTTATCCGGCACCAGGGGCGCGCGAAGCAGGGTCAGGGCCATTTCGCCCCGGCCGGCAGACAGGCCGTACAGCCCGTCGTTCAGCAGAGCGAAGCCCCGGTTTTCCTCACACAGGGCGCTGTACCGGTGATTGCTCACCTCAAAGCGGTCTTTCGCGAAGGGATGGGAACGGTGGCAGGGCCGCCGCACATGGCCGAATTGGATTTCATGCACCGCGTTCTCGCACAGAACGTTGCTTTCAAAGTGGGCTTTCAGCATTTTCCGGCGCTCGTGCCAGTCTGCGCGGGTAATGAAATCCACCCGTTTTTCCTCCGCCCGCAGGCGGATGACCTGCTGAGCGCTGCTTTGCCCGAAAGCATACCTGACGGTGATTTCCGCGCAGGCATCCGAAAGGCGCGTCAGCGTAGCGCTGGCCCGGACCGCGTCCTCCATGCGGCCCGTTTCCCAGGCAAAGTCCATTTCCCAGGCGTCGTACACCGTCTGCACGTTCCGGTACAGCCGCCAGTCGTTCATCACCTGGCCCGGCTCCAGCAAAGCACTGCCGCTGTCCAGGTCCGTGAGGGAAATGATGCGTCCTTTTCGGTCTGCGGTCAGCCGCAAATGGGCGTTTTCCAGCGTGATGCCTTCGGCCGTTTCCCGGGCGCTGACCCGGTCACGCACCGGCAATGCCGCCTCGTCCGCCGGGACCGCTCCGGACGGGGGCATTTCCGCCCAAAGCTCGCGGCCGTCCGGCAGCGCCAGCCATTGGCGGCGCGGCCAGGGCAGGGGATTCACCAGCGTGAATCCCTTATCTCCCTGAATGCCGTATACCGTTTTCCGCCAGGCGCTGATCCGGGGTTTCCACGCGTCCGCAATGCCTTCAAGCGATGCCAGCGCTTCCTGATGCACCCGCGCGATGCCGACGCCGCCCGCGATATCGTGAAACTGGCAGATCATGAGGGTCTTCCAGGCTTGCCGGAGGGGCGCGCCCCATAAGCCGCTTTCCGCGCCGGGCAGCATCGCCAGCAGGGCTTCCGCTTCCCGAAGGGTGGTTTCCGCCCGGCGCATGGCCTGCTTCTGCCTGCGCTGCACGGAATAGGTGCCCCGGTGCCAGGCCAGGTACAGCTCGCCCACCCAGCGGTTCCCCTGGGCCTGACGGCCGGTTTCCTCGAAGAAGCCCCGCAGGCTGCCCCATCTGGTCCGGGGCGCGCCCTCCAGGTCGCGCACGCGGCGAATCATTTCCAGCATATCCCGGTCGGCCCCGCCGCCGCCGTCGCCATAGCCGAAGGAATAGAGCATGGTGTCGATGTTCCGGCGCTGGCTGCGGTCCGCATCCCAGCGCTTATGCAGCATTTGGGGACTGACCGGGGCGTTGGCCTTGAAGAAGGAAAGGGCCTCCACGGTGGAGCCGTCCATACCCTCCCAGATAAAATTCTGGTAAGGGAAGCGCTGCGTTTCCGGATCGGCCCGCAGCAGCTTTTCGGTGGCGAAATATTCGATGCCCAATTGCCTGAAAATCTGCGGCAGGGCGGCGGAATAGCCGAAGGTATCCGGCTGCCAGGCCACCTTGGTTTCCACCCCGAACTGCTCCCGGAACCACTGTTTTCCGTACATCAATTGGCGGATCAGGCTTTCCCCGGAGGGCATGTTGGTGTCGCATTCCACGTAAAAAGCGCCTTCCGGGTCGATCTGGCCTTTCCGGTACGCTTCCTTCACCCGGTTCCAGGTTTTTTCATCCCGCTCCCGCAGCATATCCAGCAGGGCCGGTTCGCACAAAAGAAAGCGGTATTCCGGGTACTCATCCATCAGGGAAAGCTGGTTGGCATAGGTGCGCACGGCTTTATGATAGGTTTCCTCCAGCGGCCACAGCCAGCCCAAATCGATGTGGGACTGGCCGAACACCCACATGACCGGCGCGGTAGACCCGTTCACACAGGAAAGCGCTTCCCGCAGTTCCGCCCGGGCCGCCCGGAAGCTCTCTTCCCGGGGACCGTGGGGCAGTTCAAAGTCCGCGACGCGGGTGAAGCGGTCCAGCGCTTCCGCTACCCGCAGGGCCCGCAGGCTGTTTTCGGGCAGAATCTGCTCCAGGCTGTCCAGCGCTTCCACGTCCAGCATCAGCTGGTAAGCGTCCTCATTCCATACGGCGATCACCGCTTCGCCGACCGTGCACTGCGGCTGGGTCACCGGCGGGATGGCGGGCCGTTCCGGGGGGCAGGGGCCCAGGGTTTCCAGCCGGGGACCGTGGCCTGCGTAGCTTTCGATCTGCAGGTGAAAGGTTTCGCCCGCTTTGCCGCTTCGGGTCAGGGTGACATAGGGGTGCCCCTTGTCCACGGAGCCGATGGGCAGCCCGTTCGCGTACACCAGCTGCTCCCCGCCCACATGGGGGAAAAGCACCGTCCGCCGTCCTTCGCAGGCTTCCGGCAGCGCGGCATCGGCGAAAAACCAGCCGTATTCCCACATGCCGCCCCACCGGGTGCCGGGCGGACAGGGGAAGCGGGGCATTTTTTCCGCTTCCTCGGGCGTGGGATGGTCCAGCGTGACGCAGTAAGTGAACGATGCGGTTCCCACAGGCGTACAGATATGGTTTTTCAGTTCTTCCTTCCACATGCGGTAACGCTGGATCACCTGGCGACCCAAATCATACATGGCGTTATTCCTCCCCGTACAGCGTCCGCAGCCGGGCGCATTCGGCGCTGATCCAGCCGGGGATCAGGGCGAACAGCTCCGCCCACGGCATATAAAGACCGTCCTTCAGCTGTGTTTCCCGGAAACGCAGGGTGGGCCGGAAGGCCAGGTTTTCCCGCAGGTACCGGCGGCTGCGTGCGTCGTCCGCCGCTGTGGGCGCGAACAAGGCGCGCCCGGTGGGGGAGTGGGCGGCGCTGAAGGGATTGCCGATGAGCACAGGCCCGCCCGCTTCTTCCATGCAGCAAACGTCCCACCGGGGCACCAGGCGGAACAGGTCCCCCGCGGGCAGAAAGGCATGCTTGCCCGGCTGACAGAAGGCGTGCACGCGGTTCCCCGCGGGCTCCACGCTGCCATGCAGCCCCGGCACCAGCAGCACCAGATACCTGCCGTGAAAGCTGGCTTCCGCGGACAGCACGCCGCCGTCCCGCCCCACCGTGACCCAGATATGCTCCAAATCGTACATGTGCTCGATATCGTAATCGAAATAATAGGCGTATTCCACGGTGAACGCGGCGTCCCGCGGCACGGTCACCGTCCGCCCGGGAAAGGAAACGCTCTTTTCTGTTTCCCGGAACACCGTGTATCCCACCGCCCGGACGGGAATCGTTTCCTTTTCGTCCAGGTGCAGGACAGGCGCGTAATCCAGCGCGGTTTGAAGATCATCGGGCATGATAAACGGCCTCCTTGCGTCAATTGATTTCTGCCCTCATTATACCGGCAAACGGGATCGGCGTCAATTTCCGGCCAATCGCCGGGCCAGACGCAGCACATCCCGCCCATCTATGCTTCCGTCCCCGGTCAGATCCGCGGCGGAGGCGTCCATCACGACTTCATGCCCCGCCAAATACCGGACAAGGCGCAGCAGATCCCTGCCATCCACGGTAAAATCGCCGTTCACATCGCCGGGAATGGAATTTACGCGCAATATATCCAGTTTCTGATTGCCGCCCAGGTTCAGTCCGGTCAGGGGATTGCCCCAGCAATCCAGATACCGCAGGGCCGGATTTCCGCTCACATCCAGGAAAGTAAGATCATTATTCTGGCACGCCAGATCCTCCAGAAGCGTACAGCCGTTCACATTCAATGACTTTAGGCGGTTGTTTCCGCAGGCAACATCCCGCAGCGCAGGATTGCCCCGCAGATCGAGCGCGGTCAATTCGTTGCCCCAGCAGGCCAGCGATTCCAGCAGAGGGAACCATTCGATGCCTTGCAGGGAACGGATGCCCTTCTCCTGCACGAAAAGCACCCGAACGCTCTGCAGTTCTTCTTCATCGAGGGCACTATCTCCGTCCACGTCGAAGGTTTGCGCCAGGTAACCGCGGAAAAGAGCGTCCGGGAAACAGTTTTCGTCCAGCGGCACGCCTTCTCCGAGCGCGGAGCCGACCCAAACAAGCGTCAGGCACAGAAAAACCAATAATCCGCGTTTTTTCATTCCGCCACCTCCTCCGTTGATTGTATCACGCTTCCGTCAGGAACGTCAATTTGTTTTCCGCCGTTGAAAAATCCCATCGGATATGGTATGATGCGGTTGCAGGGCCGCGGAAAGGAAGGATACCATGGCAAACGAAAAGAAGCGCCTCATCATTTTTACGGATATCGGCGATACCATCATCGACGAGGGGACCGAGGTAAGAAACGGGGAGGACATCGTGATCCGCGCGGAATGCATTCCCGGCGCGAAGGAAACCTATCTGCGCCTGTATGAGGCGGGCTACACCATCGTGATGGTGGCGGATGGGCGGACGCCTTCCTTTCACAACACCATGGAGCAGCACGGCATGGACCATATCTTCTCCGCCTGGATCATATCCGACGCGGTGGGAGAGGATAAGCCCAGCCCCAAAATGTTTGCCGCCGCCATGGAAGCGCTGGGCCTGACGGAACAGGATAAAAGCCGTATTCTCATGATCGGCAACAATGTGATCCGGGATATCCGCGGCGCCAACCGCTTCGGCCTCATTTCCGTGCTGATCGACTGGTCGCAGCGCCGGCCTTTTACCGAAGAACTGCCGGAGGATCACGCGCGCTATCGCATTCATTCGCCGGAGGAACTGCTGCTCCTGGCGGAAAAGCTGGAAGAACAATGACCGGCAACAAAAAAACGGAGGCTGCGGCCTCTGTTTTTTTGTTCGGTTTCGGGCAGGGTTACGGCTCCGCGCGCATGGGGAAGCGGGCCTCGTGCGTTCTGCCGTCGGATCGGAGGGGGGCCCAGCCGTCCTCCAGCCGCGCGCCGTCCAGGGTGGGGAACACGGTGTCCCGGGCGGCGGTGAAATGATAGTTGGCGCTGCCATAGCGCAGAACGAGGGAATATTCCTCCCCCTCGGGACCGGTGCGGGGCAGCAGGCGGGCCTGATCGCCGCGCTTATCAAAGCCCAGCAGGCCGGTGAGCACGGCCCAATACAGCCAGGCGGCGCTGCCGGTGTACCAGCTCCAGCCGCCCCGGCCCCGGTTTTCCCCGGCATATACGTCCCCGGCCAGCACATAAGGCTCGATTTTGTAAACCATGGCTTTTTCCCGCGTGTCGCTGTGGCGGACGGGCAGAATGGCCAGGGCGATTTCCCAGGCAAGGCCGTATTCGCCCGCCTGGCAAAGCGCCAGGATCAGCCAGGGCACGGCGTGGGTGTACTGGCCGCCGTTTTCCCGCACGCCGGGCAGGTAAGCCCCGATATAGCCCGCGTCTTCCTCCGGCGTGAAGGGAGGATCCAGCAGCTTCACCAGCCCCGCTTCCCGGTCGTACAGCGCTTCCACGGCGTTTTTCAGCGCTTCCCGGGCATGGTCCCGGGGCGCGCCTGCCAGCGCCGCGAAGCATTGCGTGATCAGGTCGACGCGGGGCGGATCGGTATCGGGGCCGCCCAGGGGCGCGCCGCCGTGCCGCCAGGCCCGCAGATACCACGCGCCGGTCCAGGCGCTTTCGGCGCGGTCCAGGAGCTGTCTTCGCGCCTGCCGGTATTTTTCTTTGATGCCGGGCGGGCACAGGGGCATGAATTCCTTCAGCGTCAGGGCCAGGAAAAAGGCCAGCCAAACGCTTTCACCCGTCGCGCCGCCCACCCGGTTCATGCCGTCGTTCCAATCGCCGCCGCCCATGAGCGGCAGGCCGTGAGCTCCCATCGCCACGGAATCCAGCGCCCGCAGACAGTGGATCAGCAGGGATTCCCGCTCGGGAGAAACATCCGGCTCCTCGTATCGGTCCGCTTCTGTTTCGTTCAGCGGCGCGGATACCAGATAAGGCGTTTCCTCCGCCAGAATGGCGGCGTCGCCGGTAACGGCCACATACCGCGCGGTCAGGAAGGGCAGGAACAGCCTGTCGTCGCTGACGCGCGTGCGCACGCCCCGCCGGGGCGGATGCCACCAGTGCTGCACGTCTCCTTCCCGGTACTGGTGGGCGGCGCACACCAGGATGTGGGATCGTACGAAAGCCGGTTCGGTGAACAGCAGGGCAAGACAGTCCTGCAATTGATCCCGGAAGCCGAAAGCCCCGCCCGCCTGGTACGGCCCCAGCCGGGCCGTCAGCCTGGCGGCGTATACCTGATAGGGCAGCCACAGGTTCATCATGGTATCCAGCGGACGGCTGAAGCTGAACAATTGCAGGTTCGCCAGCCGCCGCGCCCACAGGGCGCGGGTGTCCCGTTCCGCCTGAGCGGGCCCCGTGGAAAGAATCGCCTCCCAATCCTGCCTTGCCGCCGTCTCGTCCGGGGCCCATCCAAGGGCCAGTGTCAGGCGCAGCGGTTCCCGGGCGCGCAGGGTGATTTCCGTTTGCAGCAGGCCGGCGCTGCCGGCGCCGCGGACGGGCGCTGTCAGCGCCGGGGGCACGGCTTCGCCCGCGCAGCCGAAGCAGGCGGCGGCGCACAGGGCCTGGCAGCGGGCGTTTTCCATGGCGGCCCATGCCAGCCCCCGGAAATCGCCTGAAAAAGCCAGGGCAAAGTGATCCTCCGCCCGGCAGCGCGTTCGGTCGGGACGCTCGCCCAGGGCGAAGCGCACCAGCCAAAACAGCCTCAGGGTATGCTCCTTTTCGGAACGCAGGGTCACAGCCCGTATACCCAGGGGCTTTTCCGCATGGGCAAACACCGCCGTTTCAGCGGTTATATCGCCCGCCATGCAGTGATAGGAGGCCGTTCCCGGCGCGTAAACCGCCGCGCAGCGGGCGAGGGAAAACACCCTGCCTTCCTCGTCCCGCAGCAGGATCTCTTCGCTGGGTACGCCCCGGTGAGGATCGGGGCACAGGCGGGTCAGCCTGCCCAGACGGCTGTTGCCCGCCCAGGAATGCAGGATGCCCGTTTCGCATACCAGGGTGCCGAATGCTCCGCCGCATACCAGCTGATGCCAGGGAACGGGGGCGGGGGAGGAAACGCAGTAAGCGCCGTCCCCCAGGAATCCCCCGAAGCCGTTTTCATCCTCCAGTCCGGCCGGGATCAGGGGGTCGGGCAGGGTCAGGGAAAGGGTTTCCGGCGGGGAAAGCCGCGTCACCAGGGCGGACAGCTGATTTTTCACGCTCTGACCGGCGCGCAGGGTCAGCCGTGCCAGGCTTTCCAGGGCGCGGGCCGCGGTTTCGTCTCCCTCGGCCCAGAACAGGCCCCCGGGCATGCCCCACTGGTCCCTTTCGGGCGTGGCGGCGGTCCATTGCCGCACCAGATCGAAGCGGGGCCGGAAATAGGCGCCTTCCGGCGGGCTGAAGAAGATGAGGTCCGTTTTCAAGCCGCTTAAGCGAAGCCAGGCGTGACAGCGCAGCGCATGGCGGACGAGCGCCTGATCCGCGCCCTCGGCCAGCAGGATCAGCAGCACCGGCAGCGCGCCGGAAACGCCGAATCGCCACAGGGTGTCGGCTCGGGCGGGAAAAAGAGCCTGCTGGCAGGGCTGATCGTAAAACGCCAGCGCGCCTAACATTTCCCGGTACAGCGCGGGCATTTCGGGCTTCATGCCCAAAGAGCGGAACACCGTTCTTTCATGGGCGGCGGCCAGGGCAAAGGCCGCCTGTGCCCGGGCGGCGGTGAGGGGGAAAGCGGCAAGCGCTTCTTCGCTGTCCGCCGTCAGGGTCAGGAAATACGCCCGGGCATCGCCTTCTCCGGGTATGCGTATCCTTGCCCGCAGGGACAGGCAGGGGGCGATCACATCCCCCGTGCGGAAAATACAGCCGCCGTCCGGCAGGGCGAGCTGTTCCGGCGCGGCATAGCCGCCCTCCCGGCCTAAAAACAGGGTCCGGTCCCCCTGGCGGCGCAGGGCAAGCACATCACCTAATGCGGCGTGAGCCACCAGAGGCGTCCGGTCTTTTTCGTCCCGGGGCAGACGGCGGGAAATCAGGCCGCACCCGCCCCAGGGGGAAACGCGCACGGAAAGATCGCGGAAATTGGGGTGCGCTTCGTCTGCCGCCCGGGGGCCCTGGGCGATTTCCAGAAAGGAAACGGCTTCGATTTCCTTTTCCGCGTCCGTCAGGTTTTCCGCGTGCACGGCCGCCACGGCCATGCCGGCGAGGGGGTCCACGCAGCAGCGAAGGGAAATATGCAGGCCCTGCCAGGAAAGGCGGTACAGCGCCATGCCCTCCCCGAACATCGCGCTGCCGGAAACGGCGGGGCGGCAGAATGCGCCGGTCCGCCTGTCCCGCAGATAAAACTGGGGACCGGTCTGGCTGCCCGCCCGGGCGTCAAAGCGCGTGATCAGGGTATCTCCCGCCGCCAAACAGCCCTGGCCCAGGGGCGTCAGCAGCCAGCGCGTGCCGCCGCCGGACAGAAGCTGGGTTTCCGGCGGCAGGCCGGACCGGGCGGGCCGGACCGGGGGAAAGGCGGGCTTCTCATTCGTCCTGGGCGGCGGCAGGGCAATGCGCCGCCGTGCGCGGCCGGGCGCGCGTTCCCACAGCAGGCAGGCGTTGGCCCGGGCGGCGGGAAGGGCCATGAAAGCGCGCACGAGCGCGTTGTTTTCCAGGGCGTTGCACAGCGCGCACAGGATCATGCCCTGGTGGTGGGCCATGTGGCTGCGCACCAGGCGGGGCCTGCTTTCCGTTTCCCCGCCGTAATCCGCCGCTTCATAAAAGCCGTGTTCATCCTGCCAGCCGAGCCGCGCCATCCGGCGCATGTTTTTTCCTGCGGCGCGGGGTAAGAAAGGAAAGGCCAGCACGGAGGCGTAGGGAGCCACGGTCTGCCCCGCCGTTTCCCCGCTGCGGGCCAATTGGGGCAGGCCGAAAGCCCGGTACTGATAGTTCAGATCGGGATCGAAGGCGTAATATCCGCTTTCGCTGACGCCGAAAGGCCGTTCGGGATGACAGGCCATCTGCGCCCGCACAGCGTTCAGGCAGCTTTCGCCAATCAGGGTGCCGGGAAGCAGCGGCAGGAGCAATTGAGGCAGCAGGTATTCAAACATCGTACCGCCCCAGGAAAGAAGCGCCGCCCCCAGGCCGGCCTTCGTGACAGCCCGGTTCAGGCAGGACCAGTGCTTCCGTTCGATTTGCCCCAGCATAATGGCCGCGAAGGATGTCAGCCGCGCCTCGCTGGCCAAACAATCGTAATGGGAGGGCGTGAACCGGCGTGCGTCCGCTTCCCAGCCGATATGGAACAGATGCTTTTTTTCGTCGTACAGGGCGGCAAAATCCATGCGGCGGGCCAGGGCGTCCAGCCGGGCGGGCAGGGATCGCCCCTCCTCCGGCAGCTGGGAAAGCCACCCCCGCAGCATTTGAGCGCAGCACAGCATACAGGCCGCGCAATTGCCCGAATCAACGGTGGAAACGAAGCGCGGCGCGAGGGGAAGGCCGGTGCGCAGGTCATACCAGTTATAAAAATGGCCCTGCCAGGTATCCAGTCCTTCCAGCGTATGCAGCGCGTTCCCCATTCTTTGCGCCAGTTCTTCCGTGGACAGGAGGCCAAGCGTCCGGGCGGCGCAGCAGGAAAGCAGATACAGCCCGATATTGGTGGGGGAGGTCCGCATAGCCGGGCCTTTTTCCGGTTCCCGCTGCACGTTGTCCGGCGGCAGGAAAAGCGTGTCCGCCGTTACGCTGTCTTCAAAAAAGCGCCAGGTGCGCCGGGCCAGCTTCCGGGCCTCCGTTTCGTCCCGGGCCGTCATGGGACGGGAAACGCGCGCGGGCGCGTCCAGCGCGGGCCCCCACAGCGGCGCGGATGCCCAGGCGAGCCCGATCAGCGACAGGGGCCACGGGCCGCCGGGCAGCAGAGAAAGCACTGTCAGCGCCGTCCCCGCGCCGGTCTGCGCCAGCAGGCAGGGCAGGGGAAATCCCCCGATCCCGTCTGCCTGGGCGGCGGTGACCCAGGAAAGCAGCTTCCGATGACTGACGAACTGACGGTACAGGGCCCGGACAGCGGCGTCCAGCAGGGTATACGCCTTGCCGGGCAGCAGAAGCAGCCGCCGGTCCATGCCTCGCAGGGGCCAGGGCAGCGAAAGCAAACACAGCAGGGGCGACCGCAGCGCCGCCCCCGCCGCCAGCAGCAGCACCTGGGCGGCGGGCAGCAGGGAACGGCGCAGGTTATCCCAGATCTTGTGCCTGGACAGCAAAGAAAGCCGCCGGTCCCACAGGAAAGGCAGCAATTGCCAGTCGCCCCGGGTCCAGCGGTGCAGCCGTTTCTGCCAGCCGGACAGATGGGCGGGATGGCCGTCGAACAGCGCGATATCATCCGCCAAAGCGCCGAGAACGATTTCGCCTTCGATCAGGTCGTGGCTCAGCAGCCGTCCCTGGGGCAGGCGGCCCGAAAGGGCCTTCAGCCAGGCTGCCGGTTCGTAAATGCCCTTGCCCACGAAGGAACCGCGGCCGAACACATCCTGATACGCGTCCTGAGCGGCCAGGTGATAGAAATCAGCCCCGCCCGCGCCGCCCAGCCACTGCTGGGCACGGGTGCGCACCCGGTCCGGAGCGGTTTCCATCCGGGGCTGGATCACACCCGTCCGTCCCCGCTGGAGGGGATGGCTGATCGCTCCCACCAGATGATATGCCGCGCCGGGCGGCAGGAAGGTATCGGCGTCCAGGGTGATCACATAGGCGTAGCGGCGCAGCAGTTCCTTCCCGCTGTGGGACATGTACAGAAAGGAATCGGCGCAGTCGCCTTCCGTCAGCAGCCGGTTCAGGGCCTCCAGCGCGCCGCGTTTGCGTTCCCGGCCCGTGTACATGCGCTGGCCCATATCCCATTTCCGCGCCCGGTGCAGGTACAGAAAGCCGCCGCCTTCCCGCCGGTTCAGCTCTTCCACGGCAAAACGGGCGGACAGCAGGATGTCTTCGTCCTCCGGCCGGGTTTCCGTTTCGCTGTCGGCAAAATCGGCCAGCAGCATGAAATCCAGGCAGGGGTCCGGTGCGGCGCAATGCAGCGCCGCCAGCTGGCGCACCAGGCGCAGCGCATCCTTCCGGCTGGTGAGCAGCGCGGGGATCACGACCAGGGTGCGGTTTTCCGGCGTCAGGCGCTCCACTCGCAGCCGGGGCAGCGTCCGGGCGGGCAGCAGAGAGCGGATGAGGGCGTATTCCGCCGTCCGCAGCGGTTCCGTCGCGCACAGGACGATCAGGCCCCACAGATACCAGGGCGCGCCGGATGCGATGGCGGCGGCCAGCACAGCCGCCGCCCCGCCGTACAGCGGAGCGAGAAACAGGGCCGTTCTGTGCCTGGAAGCAAAAGAAGGCTTTTTGCGCCCGGACAGGTGAACGGCGATCAGGTCCGGCCGCTCCAGCAGGTAGTAGCCCGCTTCTCCCGCGGGGCCGTCCTTTCCGGCAGCCAGCTCCAAGGCGGCCCTGGCGGCGGCGCTTTGCGCGATCCGCAGTTTTTTGGCGGCGCGGCAGGCCCGGTCCACGTAAAGATCCCGGCCTTCCCGGTCCATCCGGCGGAAAGTGGGGTCCGCCCGCAGCGCTTCGATCACGGGGCTGAGCCGTTCGCGGATGGCGTCGAAGGGCAGGCGGGAAAGACCGCGCAGGGAGGCGATCAGCCTGCCCGTTTCCAGGCCCCGGCCCGTCCTTTCTTCCCGGGCGCGGCGCGCCGCTTCCTCCGGGCGAAGGCCGCGCCGGCGCAGCGTTTCATCCGCCCGCCGCAGGCCGTCGGGGTTTTCCTCCGCCGAAAGGGTTTCCAGAACGGCGGAAAGCAGCGCTTCGTCATGGGGCAGCCCGGTCTTTTCTCCGGAAGAGAATTGCTTCGCCCAAACCAGGGCTCTGTCCCGCCGCTCTTTTTCCCGCACGGCTTCCTCCAAGGGTTCCTGCAGGCGCTCAAATAAAGCGCAGGCCAGGGCCCGGGGCAGCAGGGCAAGCTCTTCCTCCAGGATCCCGGTTTCGCCCGCTTCCCTGCGGATCACCCGCACGATCAGAGACGCGGTGATTTCTCCCTGTCCTTCCCGGCAGACCGTGCGCGCCCAGTCAAGCACCCGCGGCGCGCCCGGCCTGCCCGGCAGCCGGGGCGCGTTTTTCAGCGCATGGGCCAGGGCGCTCGCTTCCTCCAGCAGGAACAGGGCATGGTCCTCCAGCCACGCGCCGGAGGGGGACAGTTCCTCCCTGGGAATGGCGCAGGCGGCCTGACGGGCCCTGCGGATCTGATTCGTCAGGTCCGCCGGGCACCGCAGGCGGGCCCGGCCGGATACGGGAAATACGGTCGTTTTCAGCATGCCGATCCTCCATGTGCCAGCAGAATGCCGCCGATTGCGGATACAAACGGCTGTACCGTATTATTTGCAGAAAAACGGGATAAAAAACTGGAAAAGACGGAAAAGATATGGTATAATTCTTTCAGGAAATTACATATGGAAAGGGGACGGAGCCGCATGTGGTACAATCCGCCGGACGGAACCAGGCGCGACAGTTTTCACCAGGGCGTATGCTTTGACGCGTACAATTTTATGGGCGCGCATCCCGTGGAGGAAAACGGGGAGAGGAAATGGCATTTTTCCGTTTGGGCGCCCAATGCCCGGCGCGTATCGCTGACCGGGGAGTTCTGCGGCTGGAGCCGGGAGGCTTATCCCATGGTCAAGCAGTACGACGGCATATGGGAACTGCGCCTGCCCGACCGGCTGTTCACCCCGGAAGCCGATCCTGAACGTTTTTCATTTCCCGAGGCGGCCCAGCGGCTGCGGGCGTACAAATACGCCGTCGAGTGCGCCGATGGGGAATGGCATCTGCGGGCCGATCCCTACGGCTTTGAAAGCGAGCTGCGGCCCAACAACGCAAGCAGGCTGCGCGATCTGGAAGGCTACGCCTGGGGCGACGGCGAATGGATGAACGAACGGGAGAAGCGGGCGCCTTACCGCAGTCCCATGAACATTTACGAACTGCACCTGGGCACCTGGCGGCGGGGCGAAGGCGGACGGCTGCTGAACTACGCGGAAATCGCCGATCAGCTTGTGCCCTATGTGAAGGAGATGGGCTACACCCACGTGGAGCTGCTGCCGGTGATGGAGCATCCCTTTGACGGTTCCTGGGGCTATCAGGTGACCGGTTATTACGCGCCTACCTCCCGCTATGGCACGCCGGAACAGTTCAGGACCCTGGTGGACCGGCTGCATCAGGCCGGCGTCGGCGTGATTCTGGACTGGGTGCCCGCCCATTTCCCCAAGGACGAGGTGGGCCTGCGCCGTTTTGACGGCACGCCCTGCTACGAGCATGCCGACGAGCGCCGCTCCGAAATGCCCCAGTGGGGCACTACCCTGTTCGATTACGCCCGGGGCGAGGTGAGCAGCTTCCTGATTTCCAACGCCCTGTTCTGGCTGAAGGAATACCACGCCGACGGCCTGCGCTGCGACGCGGTGAGCTGCATGCTGTATCTGGATTTCGGCCGCGGCCCCGGCCAATGGCTGCCCAACCGGGACGGCGGGCGGGAAAACCTGGACGCCGTCGCCTTTTTACGCCGGCTGAACGAAACCGTGTACCGGGAATGCCCCGGCGCGATCACCGTGGCGGAAGAATCAACCGCCTTCCCCCTGGTTACCCATCCCACCTGGGAGGGGGGCCTGGGCTTCGGCTTCAAATGGAACATGGGGTGGATGAACGATATTCTTTCCTATATCGCCCTGGACCCCATTTATCGCCGCTATCATCACGATAAGATCACCTTCTCCATGATGTACGCGTTCAGCGAAAACTATATCCTGCCCTTCTCCCACGACGAGGTGGTGCACGGCAAGCATTCCATGCTGGATAAACAGCCGGGGGATCTGTGGCGGAAATTCGCGGGCCTGCGCGCCCTGTACGGGTATTACATGGCGCACCCCGGCAAAAAGCTGCTGTTCATGGGCGGCGAGTTCGGCCAGTTCATCGAATGGAAGGATTCGGATCAGCTGGACTGGATGCTGCTGGATTACGAAAATCACAGGAAGCTCCAGCGGTATGTGAAGGCCCTGAACCGCCTGTACCGGGATGAACCGGCCCTGCACAGCGTGGACGACAGCTGGGATGGCTTCCAATGGCTGAACGTGAACGACGCGGACCGCAGCATCGTGGC
>JAEEGL014051908.1_pt1 | contig 16383 bp, 17 predicted proteins | sample 9134231 | NCBI WGS metagenome assembly JAEEGL01 (sample SAMN16246548, study PRJNA631951) | gut metagenome | biome: gut microbiome; feature: rumen; material: fiber-attached | host: Bos | place: Iran: Karaj | collected 2018-10
GAGAGCTTCGAGCGCGGTGCGAAGCTCGTCAGACGCGGTATCTTCTTTTTCTTTACCGTTTTCCCCGGGGACTTCATCTGTTCCGGTCTCCGGAGTTACGGTGTTCGCCTCCGGCGCCTTTTCCGCGCTGTGTTTCTTTTTTTCCTTTTCCTTATCCTTTTCCATAGTCCGTTCCTTTCAGGCTCCCGTCGCCGATTCCCGGCGAGGACAGCAGGTTTTCAAGATTGTCGACAATGTAGTCGACCGTCGAAATAACCTTTGAATAGTCCATTCGTCTCGGGCCGAGGATTCCGATCGCACCGACCACCTTGCCGTGACGGCGTATCTTTCTGAATATTATCGAGGAATCCTTCATTTCGGCGACGTCGCTTTCCGAACCGATAATCACCTGCGCCTCCTCGTCTCTGTCCGAAACGTCGTCGACGAGTTTTATTATATCCCGCTTGTCCTCGAGCACAGAGAGCAGGTCCTTAAGCCGGCTGATGTCTGCGTATTCGGGATATTCAAGAAGGTGATTTACACCGGACAGGCGAACCTCGCCGCCCCGCATGTCATCGAGAAATTCGCATACCGCCTTGACGGCGATCTGAAGCAGAGTGTCGTCGTAACCGAAATCGCGCTCCATCTGCATGACAAGCGGCATCGTAACCTCGTCTGACGTTTTGCCGGTGAGATTGTCGTTAAGGATCTTCTCAAGCTTCTCGATGATCTCCGGCGTTATCGGCTCAGAGAGCATAAACTGCTTCGTCTTTACCGCGCCGTTAGAAACAGCAATCAGCATAACCGATCCGTCGGAGAGAGGCACTAGACGAAAGCTGTCAATTCTTCCTCCTGCGTTCTGAGGGCGCACGGCAAGCGCCGAATAGTTTGTCAGCGACGACGCAAGCTTTGTCGCGGCGTCTAGAAGCTTGTCAAGCTCGGCGAGTCGCGTCTTTGCAAGGGTGTTCAGCCGAGCGAGCTCCATCGCCGACATGCTGTATTTCTGCATGAGCGAATCGACGTAGAACCTGTATCCCGTTTCAGACGGGACGCGGCCGGCGGAAGTGTGCGGCTGCTCTAGATATCCCATCTGTTCAAGCTCGGCCATTTCGTTCCGTATCGTGGCCGGGGATAGGGATATCGTGTCGTTTTCCGTAAGAGATTTGGAGCCGACCGGACCGCCGTATCTGACGTGAGCTTCAATTATCGCCTTGAGTATGAGTTTTTTTCTCTCGTTAAGACTTGAACCGTCCATGCTCTGCCTCCTGTATTATTAGCACTCTGACCGTCCGAGTGCCAACCACGCATAATAATTTACCACGGAACGCGTCTTTTGTCAATAGTTTTTTTTGGAAAAAATAATTTTTTTCACTGGAGTGCTAATGACAAGTCACATTACAGCCTGTTTAAGCACAGTTTTAGTATCTTTCGGTTCGAACCGGTTCAGGATGAATTTTTTTCTTGCGGGGCTTGCATTGAAAACCGTTTTGCGGTATAATGATAAAAATCGTAAGGAGAATGAAATATGACGCTTATACTCACGGCTCAGGCACAGCAGAGTTCAAATATAATGAGCATCGTTATGATCGGCGTGCTTGTGCTTATGCTTGTCCTTTACTATTTCTTTATGCTTCGTCCGCAGAAGAAGAAGGAGCAGAAAATCGCCGAGATGCGCAAAAACATCACTGTTGGCGATGAAGTCGTCACAATCGGCGGGATAATCGGCACCGTCGTCATTTCGAGGGACGACAAGGTCATGATAGAAACGGGAAACGACAAGTCCAAGCTGACGGTCCTCCGCTCGTCGATCAAAGGCCTCTACGGAGACGAGGAAACGGAAAAACAGTAAAAAAGAGATCCGCGGCGTGTCTCACGGCACGCCCGGTATTTTATTTTCGGATAAAACATGGATTTTAAAGTTTATGACTGTCACGTTCACTCGTGGAACGGCGTATGCGATCCAGTCGAACTTCTTGCGAGAATGAACGTGGCCGGCGTTTACGGCGGATGCGTTTTTTCGAACTGCCCGAAAGAATATTCGGAAAGCACCGGTACGTCCTTCGAAGACCGCATGTCGGAGCTTCACCGTCTGACGGACGGACGGACTGACAGACTTTTTCCTTTTCTTTGGATACACCCGGGCGAAAAGGATATTATTGAAAAAATGACAGCCGCCGCGCAGGACGGCGTTTTCGGCTTCAAGATCATCTGCAACAACTTTTACGTTTATGAAGAAAAGTCGGTTGCTGTGCTTCGGCACGCTGCAAAGCTCGGTAAACCCGTTCTTTTCCATACCGGGATACTCTGGGACGGCAAAATCAGCTCGGACTACAACCGACCGCTCAACTGGGAAGCCCTGCTTCCGATAAAGGGTCTCCGGTTCTGTCTCGCCCACTGCTCGTGGCCGTGGACAGACGAATGCATAGCGCTTTACGGCAAGTTTCTCGCCGCGCGCCGCTCCGGGCAGGAAACGGCCGAAATGTTTCTCGACGTCACGCCCGGCACGCCGGAAATATACCGTCGCGATCTGCTTTCAAAGCTTTACGGTATATATGATGTGAGCCGCAGCGTGATGTTCGGCACCGATTCCTCGGTCGCGGATTACTCTTCGGAATACGCCAGTGGGCTAATAAGATCCGACGGAAAAATTCTCGACGAGCTCGGAGTGGGAGAATACCAGCGCGCCGGGCTTTACCGCGACTCTCTTATGAGATTTCTCGGCAAAGACTCAGGCAAGAAAGATATTCCGCAGAGAGACGGCGGATACGTCAAGTCGGAAATTAAAAAATACTATTCCGCTCTCGGCTTCCCGAAGCAGTATGATTCCAGGTTTGAGAGACTGCTTGACGAAATCCCGGTTTCCGACGCGCTCAGGATCGGCACATATGACTGGCGCGGAAACGACGGCCGGCGGGATCTCCTCTCCGTACTCTTCATGTGCGGAGAACTGCATGAAAAATACGTAGATAAAGGCGTTGGAGACGACGTTTTTTACGGATCTCTTTCCGACATCGTGCGCTGGACGGCCGAATGGTCTCATATAAATGGACATCTCTGCCTCGGTGAGTTGCACTGGCTCAGACGGATATTTGAAATGCGTCTTTTCCGGCTGGGGCGCCTGGAATTCTGCCTTGCGGATGCATGGTTCAACGCCCCGGAAAAAGGAGTGAGAGCCGGGCAGAAGGTCATCGAGATACACATACCGCCGGGTTCTCCGCTCGGCACCGATGAGTGCCGCGACTCAGTTCGCATCGCAAAGCAGTTCTTTAAAAAGTTTTTCCCGGAGTACACCGGCGCGCCGTTTGTCTGCAGTTCATGGCTGCTTGACCCCGGACTCGCGGATTTTCTGCCGCCAGGCTCAAACATCCTCGCCTTTGCCGGACTTTTTGAGCTTGTCGGAAAAGAACCGTCGGACGGCATCCTCCGGTTCGTGTTCAGAACCGACGCGACGCGGCTTAACGTCGCGCAGATGCCGCCGTGTTCCTCCTTTGCCGCCGCCGTTAAAAAAGCTGTGGTAAACGGCGCAACCTTCTTCGCCGGAACAGGTATTTACAAAGAGTAAAAAAAACGAAAACATCGCAAAAAACAGGTCAGCCGGAAAGACATAATTCCGGTTGACTTTCTTTTCGGAATGAGGTATAATATAAATTGATTTGAAACGGACGGCAGTATATGTATTACGCAAATTATCACACACACACTCCGCGCTGCGGCCACGCCACGGGAAGCGAAACCGAGATGGCTGAAGCCGCCTTAAAAGCGGGCATAAAGATACTCGGTTTTGCCGATCATTCGCCGCAGGTCCTCGAAATGGATCAGGGCAACGTCTCGGGAATGAGAATGAAGGTATCTGAAGTTCCGGGATACGTTGAGGCAGTCAAAAAAGCCGGCAGCGAGTACGCGGGCAGACTTAAAGTTCTCTGCGGCTTTGAGGCGGAATATCTCCCTCACGTTTTCGACGGGCTCTACGGCATCTGCCGCGATTTTGATATTGACTATATGATCATGGGACAGCACTGCCTGCCATATCCCGACGGGCTCACCTACGAATTTGTCGGCTTCGGGCGTCCGGTGCACACCCTCCGCTCATACGTACGGACTATATCCGAAGGGCTTGAGACAAAATGCTTCAGCTATCTTGCGCACCCTGACATGTACCATGCCGACGGTATTAGCGATGAGGAATACAACTCGGAAATGGCAAATCTATGCGAGACAGCGCGCGACCTCGACATACCGCTTGAGGTAAATCTTCTCGGATACGTCACAAAAAGGCATTATCCGTCGGAAAGATTTTTCAGAATCGCTGGAAAAGTCGGCAATACGCTCGTCGTCGGCGTCGATGCCCATCAGCCGGAGATGTTCAACCGCGACTATATCGACAGAACATGTGAATTCGCCAGGTCTTTCGGCCTTAATATCACAGACGAGATAAATCTGCTCCACCCGTGGAGAGAAAAATGACCTGTTCAACGCTCTGTTATATTGAGAACGACGGCCGGTATCTGATGCTTCACCGCTGCAAACACAAAAACGGCGGCAGCGATGTCAACGACGGCAAGTGGATAGGCGTAGGCGGGCATATCGAGGAGGGAGAATCACCCTCCGAATGCGTTAAACGCGAAATACTCGAGGAGACCGGGCTTTCCATTGAGCATCCGGTTTTCCGCGGGGTCGTAACATTTTCACCGGACATGGCGGAGACGGAACAAATGTTTCTTTTCACCGCTGAAACGGATGTGGAAAACGTCGCCGAGTGCGACGAGGGAGAGCTTCACTGGGTGCCTAAGGAAATGATCGGCTTGCTTGATCTTTGGGAGGGAGACCGTGTTTTTCTCGGTCTGCTCGAAAAAAACATCCCGCCGTTTCTGCTTAAGCTCACATATCACGGGGAGAAACTTGTTTCTTATGAATTTGACGCAGAACCGTGAAGAAAAAGGCAGGGATAAAAATGACGTCCGCCGTTTCGGCGACTGCGAGACCTGCATGTATTTCTGGTTTGACGAGGAATTTGAAGAGGAAACCTGTCACGCCGGTCTCGACGAGGACGAGATGATCTCGGCAATAAGCTCTCGATCCGGCTGTCCGTCATACAGATTTTACAACGAATACGTGTCCGTCAGACGTCAGAACTGACGGACGGAAGAATGGTCAATATGAAGATTTCTGAAAAAGCAAAAAAAATATGGCGTATCTGCCTCGCCGCCGCACTGTGCGTCAATACTGTACTGTGGTCTTTAACATGGCGGCTCGACTATGACGTTTCGCCCGGCGTATTCGGTCGCGGCTCACTTTCCGTCGCGGCGCTAGCCGCCGCACTCACTGCGGTTGCGATCGCGGCTCTGCCGGTGTTTTTCAGCGAGAAAAAAGACATCGACTGCGGCTCGTTACTCTGCGGCACGGAAAAACGCGGCTCGGAGGCCGCGGCTCTCGTTTCGTGTTTCATCATCGCCTCGTCGGTTCTGACTTTTCTGAAATCGTCCGACGGCGGAAACCGGGTGGTCGCGCTTATTGTGCTGCTTCTTTCGGTCCCCGCGGCGGTTTATTTCGCCTCTGTCTGTATACTCAGGGATCAGAATGCGAAGATAATCCGAATATGCTCGCCGTTCACTCCGGTCTGGGGCATTTTCATGACGCTCTATCACTATCTCTCAACGGCGCGTGCGATTAACGACCCTGTCAAGATCATCTGCCAGTTCATGCCCGTTTCACTGATGCTGTTTGCCGCCGCCGAGATGAAAACCCGGCTAGCGCAGTGCAGCAAAGCGTATTTTTCGACTTCGCGCGCAATGCTTTTTGTGACGGGAAGTCTCGCGTGCTCGCTTATCATAGATTCGGTCACTGTGCTTGTGGCGTCGCTGATTTCGCGGCTCGGCGGGGACGTTTCGCCTGATTTTCTTATGTTCGCGACAAGACCCCACGAGCTGACGCTTGCCGTCGCGACCCTCGGTGCGGCGTTTTACGCGCTGAACCGTAAAGACAAGGAACCGGCCCCGGAAAAAGCCGAGGGCGAAGAAACGGGAAATTCAACAGAAAATAACGCGGAGGAATCCGCCGAAAACAACGGAGAAGAAACATGAAACTATCTGTATTTGCAAACCTTTACGGGGACAAGACGCTTGCCGAAACGCTCGATGTCATGAAAAAATTCGGCATTGACACGGTCGAAATAGGAGCCGGCGGATATCCGGGCAAGAATCAGTGCGACCCCGACATCCTGCTTTCCGACAAAACCGAGTTCTACAAGTTCCGCGAAACGTTCAACACCTATGATATAGACATCTGCGCGCTTTCGGTCCACGGCAATCCAGTCCATCCCGATAAAGAGATCGCAAAGTCTTTCGATCACGATTTCAGGCAGGCCGTGCTCCTCGCCGAAATGCTTGAAATCGACACCGTTGTCGGATTCTCCGGCTGCCCAGGCGACAGCGAAAGCTCGAAATATCCTAACTGGGTGACCTGCCCGTGGCCGGATGATTTTCTCACGATACTCGACTGGCAGTGGAACGATGTGCTTCTTCCCTACTGGCGTGAGGCGTCGGATTTCGCGCTCGCGCACGGCGTGACAAAGATCGCGTTTGAAATGCATCCCGGCTTCTGCGTTTACAATCCGGAGACGGCTCTGCGCATCAGAAAAGAGATCGGCAAGGTCATCGGCGTTAACTTCGACCCGTCTCATCTAATCTGGCAGGGCATTGAGCCCGTCGCCGCCATCCGCGAGCTCGGCGACTCGATCTATCATTTTCACGCAAAGGACACAAAGATAGACAAATATAACACCGCAAAATTCGGCGTGCTCGACACAAAGCACTATGGGGATGAACTGCACCGCTCATGGATCTTCCGCTCCTGCGGATACGGCAATTCCGAAAGTTACTGGCGCGATATGGTCTCGGCTCTCCGCCTTGTCGGCTACGACAAGGTCATGTCAATAGAGCACGAAGACAGTCTGATGTCACTTGACGAAGGACTTAAAAAGGCCATCGACTTCCTCCGCGGCGTCATAATCGATGAACCTAAGCCTGGCACGATGAGCTGGGCGTGAACCATTCATCAGCTTTTAAATTTCACAGTTATTAAGGAGCGTATTCCTTATGAAAAAGAAAAATTTGGCAATAATCGGATACGGCGGAATGGGCGGATGGCACGCAATAAACGCCCGAAAGAGCGATGTCGTTGAATTGCATGGAATTTACGACATCAACCCAGCACAGTATGACGTGCGCCCTATGAGAGATTGCGAAATCAAATACAGCTGCCTCGACGACGTTTTGAACGACCCCGATGTTGACCTTGTCACTATCGCCGTGCCGAATGATTGCCACAAAGAAATCACTATAAAATCCCTCGAGCACGGCAAGGCCGTGATCTGCGAAAAGCCCGTCGCCCTGAACTCTGAAGAGCTTGAAGAGATGATCGCCGCCTCTGAAAGAACCGGAAGCCTTTTCACGGTCCATCAGAACAGGCGCTGGGATACCGATATCCTGTGCGTCAAAGACTATTGCGTAGAAAAGGAAAGCCTCGGAAAAATAATTTCCGTCGAATCGCGCGTTCATGGAAGCCACGGTATACCCGGCGACTGGCGCAAAGAAAAAGCTCATGGGGGCGGGATGGTGCTTGACTGGGGAGTCCATCTTATTGACCAGGCACTTTTCGCCTTCCCCGGAAACGTTACTTCAGTTTACGCAAGAATGGATCATATTAAAAACGATGAGGTCGATGATGGATGCCATATCGTTATGACCTTCGAGAGCGGAGTCGTCTACACAGTTGAAGTCGGAACGTGCAACTACATCAATCTCCCGAGATTCTACGTTCGCGGTGAAAGCGGCACAGCGCAGATCGATTTATGGAACAACGACACCATGAACGTTACCGTAATGAAAATCGAGGAAGATCATGACGTAACACCCGTAAAGGTACAGACCGGCATTTCCAAGACGATGGCGCCGAGAACAAAGGAAACCATTGAAAGCCTTATCGTTCCATTTCCCGAATCGGACGTACACGATTTCTACCGCAACGTCTGCCGCGCAATGGACGGCAAGGAAACACAGCTGATAACTCATCCGCAGCTCCGCCGTGTGATGAAGATAATGGAGGCCTCATTCGAATCAGCCGAAAAAAACGAGGTCATACACGGAATATTCTGATACCGAACCCGCGCGTCGACACCGACACGCGGGCTTTCGCAATAACACAAAGAATGGATAAAAAAACCGCCAATAAAGTCTTTTATATCTTCGCGGCCGTCCTTATCATACTCGGAGCACTCATCGTTCAGTGGAATAGGATATGGCTGTATATCGACATGAAAAACGCCGAGCGTGTGATCGCCCGGAATTTTGAGGTGGTAAACTCTCAGTCCGAGTGCTGTTTCTGGAAAGATCACAATATCGATGCCAGAGACCACTCTCCAAAAACACGGTATGAGATAGCAATCGCCGTAAAAAGCGAAGGAGACGATAAATGAAACGCTCGTCAAGCTCAGAGAGCTGTTTTCAACCGCGTCTTATATAGAGATAACCGAAGAAAACATTTGCGTCAGGACCGGGATGCGTTTGTTCAGCTTTATTCCGCCGGAAGGCAACGGACGTTACCTGCTTTTCGGCATGGCGGGGGCGGACGTCTTTCCGGTCCCCAAGCCCGTTGCCTATGGAGAACTTGATGCCAGATTTATTCCCATAGTTCTCGGCTGTCTCCTTCTTTATCTGAAAAAAGTCAGTTGCCTCGTTTTTTCGGAAGCGGGGCAGAATCGCCGCGCGGCCGCCGCTCTTTACATATTCGAGAGCGTTTCCGTCACGCTGATCTCTCTCCTCACGTGCTGGTTCACGAACAGCGTGCTGACCGGTTTCGTCTTTGCGGCGACGTTCGCCGTGTTCGCTTTAAGCGATATAATCGTAATAAAAACCGTCTGCAATGCGGAAAAAGGAACGGGGCGCGCGGTTTTACACGATATTCTTTCGGCTGTTATATGGTTTTTTGAAGCGCTCGTGACGAATTTGGCGTTTGGGCTCTTGTCGTTCCCGAAAAGGGTCCGGATCTTAGGAGATTGCGTACGAGAGGTCGAGCATATTACCGACGCAATAATTCTGCTGTCCCTGCTCGTCACCTGCGCGTTCGCCTCGTCGATCGTAAAGAAGTTTTTCTCCCATAAAAGATTCCCCGAAGCTGTACGGGACGGCATCGCGCCCGGCCTGATATTCCTTATTTTCAACTTTTCGGCGGCCATATTTGAAACAGCGTTCTACTTATGCGTATATCACGGCGACTGGAATTATCCGCTCATGCTCGCCGTCACGGCGGCCGCCAACCTAGTCGCCGCGGTCTTCTGCCCAGTATACCTGAGCGTGAGAAAAAGAAAGGTCGGGCGAAAAGAAACGGGAAAAATGCCGGGATCAAATGAAAAAATGAACGAAAAGTAAAAAACCGCTTGACATTCACCAATTGCCGTGGTATAATTGTTATTTGAGAAATGTTCGTTTCTCCTTACCGCCGCAAAACAGTCGGCGGCGGTCTTATGTCCATAAGGAGGTATAAAAATGGAAAGAAGAATCGCATCGTACGAGACCATGTTCATCGTCGATCTGTCCGGAGGAGATGACGCCGTCAAACCGGTAGTCGATAAGTTCACTTCCCTCATCGCGGACAACGGGACGGTCAAAAGCGTCAAAGAATGGGGCAAACGCCGTCTTGCGTACCCGATCAACGACCTGAACGAGGGTTATTACGTACTTGTCGAGTTCGACGCTCCCACGTCGTTCCCGGCAGAACTTGAGCGTATCTATGGCATAACCGAAGGCATTATGCGCTCGATAGTCATTGCAAAGGAGGCATGACCCGTGGCAAATTTTAACCTTAATCGTGTTATACTCGGGGGCAGACTGACCTCCGATGTTGAACTCAAAACGACTGCAAACGGCGTTTCTGTCTGCAGTTTCTCCATCGCGGTAAACCGCAGATTCCAGAGCCGTGACAGCCAGGAAGGCAACACGGTAGCGGATTTCATCAACTGCGTCGCTTGGCGTCAGCAAGCTGAGTTCATCACAAAGTATTTTCACAAAGGCAGTTCGATCTGCGTAGAGGGCGCAATTCAGACCCGCACGTGGACGGACAACAACAATCAGAAGCGCTACGCGACCGAGGTCGTTGTCGATTCCGCAATGTTCGTTGACTCAAAGTCCGAAAGCGGAGCGCGCCCGGCGCAGGATACCGGCGTTTCCGACAGGCAGCCGGATTATTCGGCTCCCGCCGATCTTTCGTTCGACACGCTGTCGGGCGAAAGCGATCTCCCGTTCTGAGGAGATCTCCCCTGTGTGGGGCAAACTAATTCAGGAGGATAAGCATCAATGGATATAATTGAGAACGAAGCCGTCGCCGAGACAGTCGAGCCGGAGATTGAGGAAATCGAAGCCGAAATCGCCGCTCCCGAGGCGCAGGCGGAAGAGCAGAACGCAGAAGCGGCGCCCGCATCCGAGGCGGCTCCCGCGGCTGAGAAAAAGCCGGCTCCGCGTCAGCAGAAAAGACGCAGAAAGGTCTGCATCTTCTGTGCCGACAAAATCGATCACATCGATTACAAGGACATCGGCAGACTGAGAAAATGCATCAGTGAAAGATCCAAGATCCTGCCGAGAAGAGCGAGCGGCACCTGCACAATGCATCAGCGCCAGCTCACCGTCGCGGTCAAGAGAGCACGCCACATGGCGCTCCTTCCCTTCCTCAGCGACTGACAGTGATTCAAACCGGCCTTAAACGGCCGGTTTTTTAGTTCCCGCTCTCGACAAAAAATGCAAAATCTGGTATAATTAAAGTGGTTATATGGTTGCACCGTTTCTGCGGTCGGTCATCCGCGAATCCCGGGCAAAATGATTTCAGACAGCGTCATTAAATCGTCAGAATATCCCGGCCGCCGCGAAGACCACCTTTTTCTGATAACGGAGCAAAAAACGATTTGGCGGACTGCCGGACGATGAACTACACAAACGAAACAGACAAATTCAGATTTGATCCCTCGGGATTCGTGCTCCTCGCGGATTTCGTCCCGAACCTAATACAGGAAATCCGCTATTACACGACATATAATTTCGTCGGCGAACGTATCGACGGATACGAGGAGCCGTGCGCTCTGCTCACAAAAGAGGCGGCGCGCGCACTCAAAGCCGTCAGCAATGAGGCAGCGGTGCTTGGCTACCGTCTAAAGATCTATGACGCATACCGCCCGGTATGCGCCGTCAGACATTTTATTTTATGGGGGATAGAAGATCAGGACATACGGATGAAACCGTATTTCTACCCGGCACTGGAAAAGCAGGAACTGTTCTCAAAGGGATATATAGCAAAACAGTCCAGCCACAGCCGGGGGAGCGCCGTTGACCTGACGCTTTTTGATATGTCGTCAGGCAAGGAGCTCGACATGGGAGGCCCGTTTGATCTGTTCAGCGAAACTTCCCACCCCGATTTCCGAGGCGTAACCGATGAGCAGTATGAAAACCGCATGACGCTTCGCGGCATGATGACAAGAAACGGATTCGCGCCTGTAAGCTGCGAATGGTGGCATTTCCGTCTTAAAGACGAGCCGTATCCGGACACTTATTTCGAATTTCCGGTGTCATCCGGATATCTGAGAAAATAAAGACATGTCAGAACATACAGATAAATCCTACATCAGGAAATCCCACAGAGTTTTCTTCGCCATTTTAAGATTTTTATCGTTTCTATATACGCGGATCATTCTCGGATACAGGTGCCGCGACAGGTACAGGATTGAAAAGGGCGAGTCGGTCCTCGTTCTGAGCAACCACCAGACAGACGCCGACCCTTTCTGCATAATGCCGTGCTTCAGCAATCCAGTCTACCCCATCGCGACGGACAACATTTTCGCCGGTAAACTGAGGTCGAAACTCTTTTCATACCTTGGTGTAATACCCAAGAAGAAAGGCGCCGTCGATGTGCGCTCGGTTCTCAGAATGTTCGACCTGCTGAAAAAAGGCGGTTCCGTTCTGCTCTTCCCGGAGGGGAACAGATATTACGCTGAGTTTCAGTACTACATTGCCCCGTCGCTCGGCAGAATGATAAAAAAGACCGGCGCAACGATCGTGATCTTCAACGTTCACGGCGGAAGCGGAAAGTCGCCGAGATTCAAAAACAGAAACCGTCGTGGCAAATTTTTCGGCGAAATCAGGCGGATTATTAAACCGGACGAATATACCGGAATGTCCGACAGCGAACTTTTCGAAGCAATCAGGGACGGGATACGCGTATTTGACAGCGAATCAACGGAAAGATACAGAAGCGGCCGCCGCGCCGAATACCTCGAAAGGATGTTCTTCGTTTGCCCCGTGTGCGGAGAATTTGAAAATCTCGTATCCCGGGGTAAACTTGTCCGCTGCCGAAGATGCGGAGCAACGGCGGAATACGGAGAAGATCTCCGTCTGCACGGAAAGACTCCCGGTTTTGATTTTACCCGTCTTGTCGAGTGGTGGGATTATCAGAAACACGCCGTCTGCGATAAAAAAATCATCCCCGGAAATGTCATTTTCGGAGGGGACAGAGCGAAGCTTTTCTGCTCTGTGCCGTTTGAAAACCGTAAGCTGATCACCCGGGGCACGGTTTCGATAACCGACAGCGTCATAAAATGCGGCAATAAAGCGTTTGATCTCTCGTCTGTCGAGTCTGCGTCCGTCATTTCGGGGCGCAACCTGACGTTCGTTCACAACGGAAAAGATTACACGATCCGCGGCGGCAAGAGATTCAATCCACTGAAATATATCTATATGTTCAACCTGCTTGACACCCGCATGCGCCGGGAATCGGGCGACAAATATTTTAATCCAGAGGAATAAAATGGCAGAGTGGAAATTTGATCTCACACAATATGAGCTTGTCTGGAAAACAATTTTCAACATAGGACTGCTTCTTACGGCGCTCCTGATCGGCAACGCACTGAGGCGGGCAATTCCCTTTCTCAGAAAAGCCCTGATCCCAAGCTCTCTTATCGGAGGCTTCATCCTTTTCGCCGTCAATCTGGTCTTCGAACAGACTCCGGCCGGCCCGCTCATCGACGCGAGGCTCATGCAGATTATTACTTATCATGCGCTCGGTATCGGCTTTGCCGCCATGACGCTGAAACAGGTGAACAAAACCAGAAAGAAAAACACTCTCCTGCTTTCGGTGCAGAACGGTCTGATAACTGGCGGCACGTACATGCTTCAGGCAGTCGTAGGCCTCGCGGTTTCCCTGATATTCTTCGCCGCGGGCAGCGGGCTTTTCTACGACGCCGGCGTGATACTGCCGCTCGGATACGGTCAGGGGCCGGGCAACGCTCTCACATGGGACATCAACTTCGGGGATTTCGGGTTTGACGGAAACGGGAGCTTCGGTCTGACTATCGCGTCTGTGGGTTTCATCGTCGCCTCTGTCGTCGGCGTAATATACATCAATATCTGTCGAAAAAAAGGCAGAATAACCGAACGCAAAGCCGAAATCACCCGTTCCGTGAGCGATTTTGAATCTGAAAACGAGATTGAAGACTGTGAGTCCGTGGACAAAACGTCGATCCAGATCGCATTCGTTGCGCTGTCATACGTTCTGTCGTTCGGCATTATGTTTCTTTTCGCAAAGCTGACGGACGCGACGGGAGTCAAGCTCTTCAACGACATTGCCTGGGGCTTCAACTTTATATGGTGCGTCATCACGGCAACGCTTATAAAACTTGTCATGCGACTCCTCGAGAAAAAGAAGATCGTCAGGAGAAAATACATTAACAATTATCAGATGGACCGCATTTCCGGGTTCGCGTTCGACCTTATGATCATCGCCGGGGTCGCGGCGATAGACATCAGGATAGTCGCGAAATATGTCTGGCCGATCGTCGCGCTTTGCGTCGCCGGTGGAATCGTCACATTCCTTTACGTAAAGCGGATGTGCAGAACGTGCTTCCCGGACTTCGAGCATGAGGCATTTCTCGTCAACTTTGGAACCCTTACGGGCACGGCAAGCAACGGGATGATCCTGCTGCGCGAGATCGACCCCAACTATGAAACGCCGGCTGGCGGAATCTTCGTCCTGTCGCAGTTTCCGGCGATGTTCGCGGTCGCCCCTCTTCTGTTGCTGCTCAACACGGGTGCAAAGAGCATGACAGGATGTATCATCACGCTCGGCATATTCCTCGCACTGTTTATTGCGTATTCCCTCTTCCTGATTATCTCCGCACGGAGAGCAATGAAAAAAGAATAAACAAATCAAATTGCGCAGGAAACACCTGCCGAAAAACAGCAGCCGGGCTCTTCACCCGACCGAATATAATATCACGTAATTATGCGAACTGACTGTTGAAAACCGCCCGGCTGAACGCCGGGCGGTTTTGGAGCTGCTAGTCAGAGTCGAACTGACGACCTCATCCTTACCAAGGATGCGCTCTACCAACTGAGCTATAGCAGCATCCGCGGAACGGGGCTATTATACCACCGCGGCCGCGAAATGTCAAGACTGCGGATTATATTTTTTTGTTTTGGGCACGTCCGGTTTTCCAAATTAAAAAGCTCGCCCTTATCCGTAATCCAGAACTCCTTTTCGAGCGTTGAGATTTTTTCTTTATCGTATGTTCCAAAAACGTCCGAAAACGCAAAAAAACTCTCATCTGGTATTTACAAAACATTGTATTGGTGATATAATTATATGTTGTATGCGTCTGTCCGCACAGCGGTGCGGACACCGCAAATCACTGCCGTTACGGAGGAAAAAATGGCAAGAAGAAAACTATCAATGGACGGCAACACAGCCGCCGCGCACGTATCGTACGCGTTTACAGAAGTTGCCGCAATTTATCCGATCACACCGTCCAGTCCGATGGCCGAGGTGACCGACACGTGGTCCGCGACCGATAAGAACATTTTCGGCGAACCCACAAGAAACATTTTCGGAGACAGAGTCAAACTGATCGAGATGGAATCCGAGGGCGGCGCCGCCGGCGCGGTTCACGGCTCACTCGCAGCCGGCGCTCTTACGACGACATATACGGCATCTCAGGGCCTGCTCCTCATGATACCGAACATGTACAAGATCGCGGGCGAACTGCTTCCGAACGTAATTCACGTCTCGGCTCGCTGTGTAGCTTCGCACGCCCTCAACATATTCGGCGATCATTCCGACGTTTACGCCTGCCGCCAGACGGGATACGCAATGCTCTGCGAATCCAATCAGCAGGAAATCATGGATCTCGGCGCTGTCGCACATCTTTCGACCATTAAAGGCAGAGTTCCTTTCCTCAATTTCTTTGACGGTTTCCGCACGTCTCATGAGATCCAGAAGATTGAGGCATGGGAAATCGACGACCTTAAGGAAATGGTCGACTGGGACGCAATAAAGGCGTTCCGCGCACGCGCTCTTAACCCCGAGCACCCCGTCCTTCGCGGTTCAGCCGAAAACGGCGACATATTCTTCCAGCACCGCGAGGCATGCAACAAATATTACGAGGCACTCCCGGCTATCGTTGAAGAGTACATGGGCAAGGTCAACGCCAAGCTCGGAACGGATTACAAACTCTTTAACTACTATGGCGCACCGGACGCTGACCGCGTGATCGTTGCCATGGGTTCTGTCTCCGACGTTATCGAAGAAGTCATCGACTACATGAATGCCGCAGGAGAAAAGGTCGGTCTCGTAAAAGTTCGTCTTTACAGACCTTTTGTTGCCGACAAGCTCATCGAGGCGATCCCCGCAACGGCTAAAAAGATCGCCGTTCTCGACCGCACGAAGGAACCCGGTTCACTCGGCGAGCCGCTTTATCTCGACGTTGTGACCGCGCTCGCGAGCAAAGGCGTCAGCGCAAAGGTCGTCGGCGGCAGATACGGTCTCGGCTCGAAGGATACTCCTCCTCAGTCGATCTTCGCGGTTTACGAAAACCTTGCCAAGGACGAACCTAAAAACAACTTTACAATCGGCATAGTCGATGACGTGACCGGACATTCCCTTGAGGAAAAACCGGCTCCCGACACGTCTGCAAAAGGCACGATTTCCTGCAAGTTCTGGGGACTCGGCGGCGACGGAACAGTCGGCGCCAACAAGAACTCCATAAAGATCATCGGCGACCACACCGACAAATACATCCAGGCGTATTTCCAGTACGACAGCAAAAAGACCGGCGGCGTGACTATTTCTCACCTTCGCTTCGGCGACAGCAAGATAAAATCGACATATTATGTAACCAAAGCCGATTTTGTCGCCTGCCACAATCCGTCTTACATGCTCAAGGGCTATAAGATCGTCCAGGATGTCAAGCCGGGCGGAACGTTCCTGCTGAACTGCCAGTGGACGGCAGAAGAAGTCGAAAAGCACCTCCCTGCCGATGCGAAGCGATACATCGCCGAAAACAACGTCTCGTTCTATACGGTCAACGCTATTGAC
>JAEEGL011749643.1_pt1 | contig 16382 bp, 12 predicted proteins | sample 9134231 | NCBI WGS metagenome assembly JAEEGL01 (sample SAMN16246548, study PRJNA631951) | gut metagenome | biome: gut microbiome; feature: rumen; material: fiber-attached | host: Bos | place: Iran: Karaj | collected 2018-10
ACGTCAATGACGGTTCCCTCTACAACTTCCCCTGTGTGAATTGTTTTGAAGGATGCCTCCAGCATCTGTTCAAAAGTTTGTTCCATTTCCGACATGTTCCATAACCTCCTCGATGATATTTCTGGGTGTCGACGCACCGGCTGTGATCCCGATAGTACCGGCTCCCGCAAGGTCTTCCGGCCTAAGGTCTTCATACGATTGTATGAAAAAAGTTCGATCACACTCCTTTCTGCAAATTTCGTATAATTTTGCAGAATTGGAACTGGTGCTCGACCCGATCACTATCATTGCATCCACCCGGCGGCTTATCCTCCGGGCCTCTGCCTGACGCTCACTCGTGGCACTGCAGATAGTGTTCACAATAAAGCCATTGTATCCTTTTTCTTTTAGAATATCAATAAATTCTTCGAACTTTTTGGCATTAAATGTTGTCTGGGCGACAACGGTCAGGGACATCCCGTCCGGCAGTTTAAAAGCCCGTGCTTCGTCCGCCGTTTCTATGACACAGGACGGTCCCGCCGCCCATCCCAGCGTCCCTTCCACCTCGGCATGCCCGACGTTCCCGATGATGACGATATAGTCTCCCGCCTTACTCCGTTCCTCCACGATTTCGTGGATCCGCCTTACGAAAGGACAGGTCGCATCGATCAGGCGGATTCCGGGATTCTCCGATAATCTGCGGTAGATTTCCCTGGTCACGCCGTGCGAACGGAGAATGACGGTCGCGCCGTGCAGGGATTCGGCTTCTTCCGGAGAATGGATGATTCCTACCCCTTTCGCGGCCAGGTCGCCGGTTACCGTTTCATTGTGAATAATCGGCCCGAATGTATAAACCTGCTCTTCCTTCCCGGTTTCGGCATAGACCCTGTCGACCGCGCGCTGCACGCCAAAACAGAATCCTGCTTTTTCCGCCATAATAATCTTTCCGGATTGGCTATTCTGCATTTTTACTCACTTTCCGCATATTGAGACGCCGGCAAGACGTCCGGTCGACCAGGCGATCTGGAGATTGTAGCCGCCGGTCAGCGCATCGACGTCGAGGACTTCACCCGCAAAATACAAACCCTTAACCAGTTTCGATTCCATCGTGGAAGGATTGACCTGTGAAGGGTCAACGCCCCCTTTTGTCACAACGGCCTCTGCAAATCCCCGTGTACCGGTCAGGGTAAGCGGTACCGCGTGCAAATAAGAGGCCACGGCTGCAATCTCCCTTTCATTCAAAGACCGTCCGGTCCTCTCCGTCCCGATCCCCGCTTTTTCCTCCAGCTGCCCTGCTATTTCCGCCGACAGGGCGCCGGGAAGAAGTTTTCGCAGAAGCGCCTTCATTTGCATCCGGCCGTCCGGTTCGATTTCCCGTAAAATCCGTTTTTTCAGCTGCTCGTCATCCAGTGCCGGTTTCAGGTTAAGCACGGCCTGAAATCCCTGCGGATACTTTTCAAAGTCTGTTTCCGCCGACGCGGAAAGTACGAGCGGCCCGCTGATCCCGAAATGAGTAAAGAGCAGTTCGCCGAAACCCTGATAAAGAATCCGGCTCTTTTTCTTTTTTTTCTGCGGTTTTCCGTCTTCTTCCGCTTCTTCCGGCTTCAGGACAGTCAGTTCGACGTTTTTTAATGACAGGCCCTGCAGCGCAGAACACCAGGACTCTTTGGTTTCAAACGGGACGAGCGACGGCTGGGGATCCGCGACCCGGTGCCCGAGTTTTTCGGCAAACCGGTATCCGTCTCCGGTAGAACCTGTGGAAGGGTAAGATAATCCGCCGGTCGCAACGATAACTGAAGATGCGAAAAACTCTCCTCCGCTTTGCAGGCGGACTCCCTGTACGGAAGGTTCCGCGGCCGAGGCCAGGATTTCCGTTACTGTGCTGTTAAAGAGGATCCGCACTGCGCCCCGTGAAACCGACCGCAGAAGCGCTGCCGTCAGGTCAGATGCATGATCCGATACCGGAAAAGCGCGGTTCCCTCTCTCGATTTTGACAGGACAGCCGTTTTCCTCAAAAAAACGAATTGTGTCCGCCTGGTCGAAAGAACTGACCGCGCTGTAAAGGAATTTCGGGTTCCGCCTGACCGCCCTGAAGAAATCCTGCGTCTCGCAGGTATTCGTCAGGTTTCCCCTTCCTTTTCCCGTGATATATATTTTTTTGCCGGCTTTCTCATTTTTCTCCAGGACGAGGATGCGCAGTCCGCGGCCTGCAGCCGCGGAAGCAGCCATCAGTCCGGCGGCGCCGGCTCCGATTATGATTACGTCGTAAGAGACCTGTTTACCCGCGGTCATAGAAAGGGAAAGCCCTCCCGTTTCCTCCAGAGCGGATCATCCGTAACGGGCCGGTCTCCGACATATTCCATTTCGTCGTTGCGGTAAGTTTGATAATTCTCCCAGGAATTCTCAAGTTTGTCCAGATTCTGTTTTACTGCCTGGGGATTCCGGACACACAAAGCCACAATCAGTGCGTTCACCAGGGACATCGGCGCCGTGAGCGAATCGACGATAGACACCAGCCCGCTCTTCGCGAACAGATTGCAGGAAGAATAAAGATTCATCGGCGAATGAACGCTGTCTGTAATCGCTATAACCCGGGCATGATGGTCGTTTGCGTACTCCATCGCTTTGAGCGTCCGCATGGAATATCGGGGAAAACTGATTCCGACCAGCGCGTCTTTATCTTTCATATGAAGCATCTGCTCAAAAATCTCGCCGGTGCTGGAAGTATTCAGGAGCACTACCCGGCCGCGGATCAGGTTCAGGTAAAAAGCAAGCGCCTGCGCAGCAGGCATACAGCTCCTTAAACCGATCACATAAATCGTATCCGCTTCCGTCAGGATATCCACGGCGGATTTGAATACGCCGGCTTCGAGCTGCATCTTTGTTGCCCGGATATTGTCAATATCCGTATTCATTACCGAATGGAGAATCTCCATTTCCGAAGAGTCCCCGTAGGTTGCATTGACGCGCTGCATCCGGCCGAAACGTTTTTCGACGTATTCACGCATGGCCCGCTGGAATTCGGGGAATCCCTCATACCCCAGCCGTTCCGCAAAACGCACGACCGTCGATTCACTGGTACCGACCTCTTTCGCGATCTTTGCGGCCGTCAGATAAACCGTTTTGTCATATTCATCGACAGAAAATGATGCCAGTTTTTTCTGGGCCTTGCTCAGATGATCATAAAGACGGTTAATGCGGGCAACCACATTGTCCGCATCTTCATCCGCAGGCTCTTCCGGAGTCTGCGCCGTTTCTCCTGTCATCATGATCACGTCGTCGTCTATGGTGATCTTCGATGCCGGTTTTATTGCGTTCCGGCCGCGCCGGAACAGTTTTTCGAGATTCAGTTCAGCCATAAATACCCTGTTTGTTCAAGCGGCCTGTCCCGGATCACCGACCGGGCAGGCCGCTTGAAGGTTAAACTAACTCAGGCGTTGACAATAACGCCGAATTCCTCTTTCAGGGCCGCGCCGCCGACGAGGCCGCCGTCGATATCCGGCATGGAGAAAAGCTCGGCCGCCGTTTTGGCGTTTACGCTTCCGCCGTACTGGATACGGATCTTTTCAGCCGTCTCCTGTCCGTACAGTTCGCAGATCAGAGAGCGGATCGCCCCGCAGACTTCCTCAGCCTGCTCAGAAGTCGCTGTCCTGCCGGTTCCGATTGCCCATATAGGCTCGTAGGCAATAACCATGGATGCCGCCTGTTCCGCGGAAACGCCCTGAAGGTCAGACTTCAGCTGCAGGCGGATCCAATCGATCGTCACACCCGCTTCCCGCTGTTCTAGTGTTTCTCCGCAGCAGAGAATGGGCGTCAGGCCGTGCTCAAACGCTTTCAGCACTTTCTTATTCAGGAAGTCATCTGTTTCACCGAAATACTGGCGTCTTTCGGAATGACCGATGATGACGAATTCACAGCCGGCGTCTTTTAACATCAGCGGGGAGATTTCACCGGTAAACGCGCCTTTTTCCTCAATATACATATTCTCAGCACCGATTTTTACATTGGTGCCGGCAACCGCCTGCGCTACCGGGACAATATCGATGGCCGGGACACAGTAGACCACTTCCGCTTTATCTGTCTCGACCAGCGGTTTCAGTTTTTCCGCCAGGGCAACTGCTTCGCTCGGGGTCATATTCATCTTCCAGTTTCCGGCTACGATTCTTTTTCTTCCCATTCCTTTTTCCTCACAAGTACATTTCTTGTCGGAAATTGCCGCAACACCCGGCAGTTCCTTTCCTTCAAGATATTCCAGGGAAGCTCCGCCGCCCGTGGAAATATGGCTCATCCTGTCGTGGAATCCCATCTGGTTTACCGCAGCTGCGCTGTCGCCGCCGCCTATAATAGTCGTCGCTTCGGTATCTGCAAGCGCCTGGGCAACCGCACGGGTGCCTTCCGCCAGGATCGGGTTCTCAAACACGCCCATCGGTCCGTTCCAGACGACGGTCCTGGCTTCCTTCACTGCATCCGCATACAGTTCCCTGGTCTTCGGGCCGATATCCATTCCCATCTTATCGGCAGGAATAGCGTCAATGGACACGACTTCGGTTTCGATCGGAGCGTCGATCGGATCCGGGAAGGATGCGGTGATAACGGCGTCGACCGGAAGCAGAAGCTTTTTATTCAGCTCTTTGGCTTTTTCAATCATCTCGCCGCAATAACCGATCTTTTCCTCGTCCACCAGGGACGTACCGATTTCGTACCCCTGCGCCTTGATGAACGTATAGGCCATACCGCCGCCAATGATCAGTGTATCGCATTTCTCCAGGAGATTATTGATCACGTTCAGTTTATCCGCCACTTTGGCGCCGCCCAGAATGGCCACAAACGGCCGGACGGGATTTTCCACAGCGTTTCCGAGGAATTCGATTTCCTTCTGCATCAGATAACCGACTGCACAGACGTCCACATAGTCCGTCACGCCGACAGTCGAGCAATGCGCCCTGTGCGCAGACCCGAACGCGTCGTTGACATAAATATCGCAGAGAGAAGCCAGTTCTTTGGAAAACTCTTCCCCGTTCTTGGTTTCTTCGACACGGTAACGTGTATTCTGCAGCAGGATAATGTCGCCGTCCTTCATGGAAGCAACCGCCGCTTTCGCATTTTCCCCGACGACACAGTCATCAGCCGCGAATTTTACTTCGCAGCCCAGAAGTTCCGAAAGTCTCACGGCAACCGGTGCAAGGGATAACTCCGGCTTCGGTTCTCCCTTCGGTTTCCCGAGATGGGAACAAAGAATCACACGTCCGCCGTCGCCCGCCAGTTTCCTGATCGTAGGCAGGGCGGCCACCAGGCGGTTGTCATCCGTGATCTTCCCTTCTTTCAGGGGGACGTTGAAATCGCAGCGGCAGAGGACCTTTTTCCCTTTTACATTAATATCGTCAACGGACAATTTGTTTAACGGCATATTCTGCTCCTTTCACACAGAGAACTGCCGTACGGACTGTCCTTTCGGCGGTCGCGTACGGCAGTTGTCTGTCCTGCAAATGTATTATTTCAGTTCTGCAAAATACTTGATCGTGCGGACCATCTGGCTGGTGTAGGAATTCTCGTTGTCATACCAGGAAACAACTTCTACCAGGCACTTGCCGTCTTCCATCTCGCTGACCATGGTCTGGGTCGCGTCGAACAGGGAGCCGAAACGCATACCGATCACGTCGGAAGAAACCAGTTCTTCTTCGGTATAACCGAAGGATTCCGTCGCGGCGGCTTTCATAGCGGCGTTGACGTCAGCCTTGGATACATTCTTCTTAACAACTGCGAACAGCAGTGTAGAGGAACCGGTCGGTGTAGGGACGCGCTGCGCAGCGCCGATCAGTTTGCCGTTCAGTTCCGGGATAACCAGGCCGATCGCCTTGGCAGCGCCGGTGCTGTTCGGGACGATGTTGATCGCGCCCGCGCGGCTTCTGCGAAGATCACCTTTGCGCTGAGGACCGTCCAGGATCATCTGGTCGCCGGTATACGCATGAATTGTGCACATGATGCCGGATTCGATGCCCGCAAGGTCATTCAGGGCTTTCGCCATCGGAGCCAGGCAGTTTGTGGTGCAGCTGGCAGCGGAAATGATCTTGTCGTCCGGAGTCAGGGTTTGGTGGTTGACATTGTAAACGATAGTCGGCAGGTCATTGCCGGCAGGCGCGGAAATGACAACCTTCTTCGCGCCGGCATTGATATGCGCCTGCGCTTTTTCCTTGGAAGTATAAAAACCGGAGCACTCCAGGACTACGTCGACGTCGAGTTCTTTCCAGGGGCAGTTGTTCGCATCAGGCTCTTTGTAAATCCTGATAGTCTGGCCTTTCACAGTAATCGTGCCGGCTTCGTCGTCTGCCACAACGTCATTCTCGCAGCCAAGGTCGATATAACGGCCCTGGGTGGAGTCATACTTTAACAGATGCGCAAGCATCTTCGGGCTGGTCAGGTCGTTGATCGCGACAACTTCATACCCTTCAGCGCCGAACATCTGGCGGAATGCAAGACGGCCGATCCGTCCGAAACCATTAATTGCTACTCTTACAGCCATTTTCAGTACCTCCTCATCCTTGTATCTGATCAATAATAATTATCAACTTAATCGTTATAGTTTGATATTTTTTTATCATTCACAATTCTATGCCTGATTATTCTGATTGTCAACGCTTAATCGGATATTGTGAAATATTGGGCCGGAACATATCCGTTATAGGTATTCCCCGTATAATTCCCTGCTCCGTCGGTCTGGCGGTAGATGATATACAGCCAGTCGGAATCTCCGCTGATGATCTCAGCCGTATACTGAGGGAAAATCGTCCCGTATGTATCAGCGGGATCTACGTCCATCACTTTGCTCTTCCGCACGCGGACTGCCTGCTGCGCCGTAGCTTTCTTCCCGGCCAGTGTATCGGAACTCTGGGCAGGAACAGCGGAAGCTGCAGAAGATGCTGAGGCCGCAGGCGCTGCCTGTGCCGCAGGTCTTGCGGAAGCTGCGGAAGAAGTCGATGCCGCGGGAGCTGCCTGTGCCGCAGGTCTCGTGGAAGCTGCAGAAGAAGCTGATGACGCGGGCGCTGTCGAAGCAGCGGGTCTTGCGGAAGCCGCAGAAGAAGCCGTTGCCGCAGGTCTCGTGGAAGCTGCAGAAGAAGTCGATGCCGCAGGTCTCGTGGAAGCTGCAGAAGATGTTGAGGCCGCGGGCGCTGTCGAAGCAGCGGGTCTTGCGGAGGCTGCGGTAGAAGCCGATACTGCGGGCGCCGCCTGTGCCTGCGAGGCTGAAGCCGCGGGTGCTGCCTGTGCCGCTGGTGTCTGGGACTGTGCCGCAGGCGCTGTGGTTCCGGGTTCCTGAGCAGGAGTCTGCTCAGTCTGCTCCGCGGGAGTTTCCGCCTGTGTCTGCTCCTCAGTTTCCTGCTGTCCGCCGTCGGGTTCCGAAGACTGTTCTTCGCCCGGTGTTTCCGGTGTTTCCGAAGATTCTGTTTCAGGGACAGTCACTTCGCCGATATTCTGCCCGCTTTCGATCGCAAGCAGGTTGCCGATTCTTGTTTCAATCGCATCCTGGAGATCCTTTGTGAATTTTTCGAGATCGTCACCGGACGTCAGCAGTTCATTATACTCGTCATCCACCCGCTTGCTGAGCGCCAGGACGTCGTCCTGGGCGGAAATCTTCTTGATATAATTGCGGATATCTTCCGACTGCTCGTCGTTATTGATATAAAACTGTCCGTCGCTGTTTTTACAGACATACATCGTCTGCATGCCGGGCACTTCGCTGGCAAAATCCGCAAATTTCACATGCGTATATACATATGCGATATAACTGTCGGAAACCGGTCCCGGTTTCGTATACACTTTTACAACCGGATAATTATAGATATACTCCGAAATCGCCCTCATACGGATCAGGTCGTTTTTCTCAAGGCTCGGGTTGGCGGCTGTCAGGACGTCTTCGTCATAATTGGTGAGCGCGTTATAATATCCGCGGAAAAATGCGTTCAGCTCAGGATTTTCATCTTCTGCCAGCGGCGCATTCGTAGGGACAGTAATTGTATTCTCCGGAATTTCCGAAAGCGCGGCCTCTTCAATCGCCGGTTCTTCCTGTTCCTCAGCTTTACCGCGGTGCAATGCCGACCAGACAGCACCGATAATCAGTGCGGCCAGAATTAACGGAAGAATCACAAACGGGGCGACGTTCCGTTTCTTTTTACGGGGAGCCGAAGCCTGTTTGATTCCCTTCTTTACACCGGATTTCCGGATCGCGCCGGCAATCCGTTCCGCCTCGTCTTCACCCTTTGCAGGAGCTTTTTTTTCTGCAGGAACCTGAACAGGCCTGTCCGTACCTTCCGGTACTTCAGGCGTCTCCAGATCCACTTCTTTAAGATAATCGAGCGGTTCGTCATTCACTGCCCCGGATTTCTTCCTGGAACGGGATGCGCGCCCGGTCTCTTTCGAAGCAGGCTCTTTGGTTTCCTCTTTTTCCAGGATCTTGTCAATCTCGGCTTTTGCTTCCGCCATCGGAGCTGTATCTTCCTTAAAAAGATCGATAGGCGTGATAATCCCGGCATCTTCAATTCCTACGGCAGCAGCCGCTTTCGCATGGGCTCGTTCAGCCTGGCGCGTTCTCTGCTGCAGTTTCTCAAGCGCTTCATGAATATCTTCGCTGGCCTGTTCCAGTTTTTCCGTACTGTCTTCGAGAATCTGATCTACCGTATTCCGGATCTGCTCCTCCGCAGCTCCCGCATCGTCGATCACTCTGGTTGCAAACCGGGGCGGCTCAGTACAGGGTACATCGGACGCTTTAGAATCCGGAGATTTATCCGCTTCCTTTTCTCCGTCCTGATCCGGCATGTCCGGTTTTTGCACAGCATTATCCCCGGAAGGCGATTCTGCTGCATTCTGATCCGCAGCATCAGCCGCTTCAGCCGGTTCAGCCGGTTCCGGCGAAGGAACTCCGCTTTCAGGGTCAGAAATACCGCCTGACAGAGCCTTTTCCAGGCCTGCCCTGATATCTTCCGGCAGATCATCCACTTTGACTGTCTGGATCTGATTTAATTCATCGTTCATTTATTCACACTCCTTGTATAAGGCAGATAATTCTGTTCATAGTCCTTTTTATTATACTATGAACAGCACAGAATATCAGCGTACTTACAAAAAAAAGCATAACCGTACACCTCCATATTGACGAACAAATACTCTGTTGATATATTTAGCGCGGGTTTTATTCACCGTTCTGCCGATCATGAGGAGAACCTGCAGGTATGTCTGTACTTTCCGCAATTCTGGCCAAAGAATACATTGCCATAAAAAAACAGCCCTCCCGCATTTTCCTTCATGCGGCAGTTATTACAGCGCTGATTTTGAACTTTTATTTCATACACATTCATGAGCTTTACAGGGATGAAGCGCAGGCATGGCTGATCGCGAGAGACACCGGGCCATTTTCAATATTTAATGTACTCTCATATGAAGGGCATCCTTTTCTCTGGTTTTATCTTCTGATGCCCTTTGCGAAACTCGGTTTTCCGTACCCTGTAATAAAGGTGATCAGTATGGTACTGATGGATTCGGCCATGCTGATCACCGCCTATCTTTCCCCGTTCACGATTCCAGTAAGGATCAGTTTTGTTCTCAGCGCCCTGTTTGTCTACCGCTACGCCTGTTTCGGAAGAAGTTACTCGCTGGCGGCACTGGTGATCGTCATAATCTGTTATCTGTATAAATACCGTCACAGCAAACCGTTCCCTTATCTGACAGCCGTCGCGGTAATGATCCAGACACACTTATTAACTCTCGGTTTCGGATTCGGGCTCTGCCTCATGTTTCTTCTGGAAGAACTGACAGGACTTCCGAAAAGCGGCACCGGTGCCAAAGCATACGTCCGAAGGCTTTCCCCCCTGCTGATTCCTTTTTTCAGCGCACTCTTTTACCTCGTTGAATTCCGGAACGTTTTAAGCGCTACGGTAATGTCCAGAAGTGTTTATCTTCTGGTTCCGAAATATTTCCTGGCTTACGGCCAGGCTTTCGGTCTTTTGGTCCAAAGGTTTTTAGGGATACCCGGTACGGCCCTTCAAGAACTGTTCCAGGAACTCGCACCGGTATTCCTGACCGTTCTGATTCTTCATTCTGTGATTATTCTGATATTTTTCCGGAACTGTCTTAAAGAATTCCTGGTCCTCTCGGCAGGATTAATCTGGAGTTTTGCCGTTTTCTCCCTTTCAGTCGGGGCAGCTGATTACCGTGTCCATCTCTGCAGTTATATGATTTTCTGGTATCTGTGGAGTCTGGAAGAAATGCTTGTTCATAACGGCGGACCGTTTTACGGCAGTCCGGAAACTGATGCTGTCAGAAAAAGGCGGCTTTTCCTTACTGTTAATACAGCGCTGGCTGCTGCCCTGATCGTCGGGACTTCTTATACATTTTACTATAAATCCAAAGGCGGAAGTGCCTACCGTGATATCAGAAGGGTTTATTCCGATTCCGAAAATACAGCCGCATTTATCGACACGCTGCCGGAAGACGCCGTGATCCTGGAAAATGCGGAGGATTTCTGCAATTCGGTTATTCCGTGGCTGCAGCGGCAGACGGTTATTGATCCTTTCACAAACGAACCCGCCTCCTATGTAAAGCGGGACAGAGAACGGCAGGACTCCATGACCTGTGAAGAGTTCATGGAATACTGCCGTACGGAGTTTACAGATAAAGATGAGATCTATCTTCTTTACTGTGAAGTACAAAGCAACATAACGGATTTCAATTCTGACGAATATGAAACCCTCTACAAAACAGTGGACAGGGTGTCAAGCAGCGAATCATACCGGGTTCTCAGGATCCCGCTTGACCGGCAGGAATAAGCCTGAAATCGGTCAGAACATCCTGCCCTCCGCGCCGTAACGGTTGATCCCGTTCTGCCACAGGTCGGCATTCGTGCCCATTTTCGCTTTAAGCGAGAGAGACAGTTCATCCAGCTTCTTCAGGATGTCAGCCGGTACGTCCGCTTCATAAGCCGCAATGTTGTCTTCCAACTGTTTTATCGTCCTGCATCCTGTCAGGATGCTCCCGACACACTTCTGACTCTTAAGGAATCCGAATGCCAGGGCCGGCATGGACAAACCGGTTTCATCACAGATTTTCCTGAGCCCGTCAAGCGTCTCGAAAATCTCCTTCTCAAAACCGTGATCCGTATGGACCCCTCCCCATTTGGAGTCATACATACGGTTCGCGCGGCGCGTCACCGGTACGTCTTCCAATGTTTTGAACTTACCCGTCAGAAGGCCCTGTGCCAGCGGACTGTAAGCCCAGACCGGAATATTCTCTTCTTCGAGAACAGGACTCATCTGATATTCCGTCAGCCGCCAGAGAAGAGAATACGCCAGCTGATCCAGGACGACGCCTCTTCCCCGGATGCTCTCCATACATTTCTGTCCGTAATTACAGACACTGACCAGCCGGATCTTCCCCTGTGCTTTCAACTCCTCAAAAGTGCCGAATGTTTCATCCGGATCCACGTCAGCATTCGGCCAGTGAATCTGGTAGATGTCGATATAATCCGTCTGCAGGCGCTGAAGCGATGCATCGCAGGCTTCAATCAGCGCATCATGTGTCAGATGGTCGGAATACACCTTGGTTGCAAGAATGACTTTGTCACGGATCCCTTTGATTGCATTTCCCACGACCATCTCCGCCCGGCCGTCACCGTAACGTTCAGCGGTATCAATCAGGTTGATCCCTCTGTCAACAGCCTCCCGCAGAGTGTTTACCGCAGCGTCTTTATCGCAGGCGCCCCACAGTTCCACGTCCGCATAAGCCCATGTTCCGAGGCTAAGCCCTGAAATACTGGTTTTCCCGTCGTTCAGAAGTGTGTAATTCATAAATACCTCCCGGAATTAAACAAGTCAAAAAGGACATTCTTATAAGTTGATTATACATTTGAATTCTTCCATGAGCCAACCGGATTTTCCGTTTCCTTTACCGGCGGATCAGGAGCCGTCAAAAAACCGCCTGAACATGGCAAAAAGCCAGTATTCAGGCGGTTTTCCTTATCTGCAACCGGCGGGAATCGAACCCACATTAATGGCGTCGGAGGCCACCGTTCTATCCGTTAGACTACGGTTGCGCATCAGCGCTGCGGACAGCTTCTCTGTGCTTTCCGCAGCGCATCACATACTATATCAGATTTCCTCGATCAGTTCAAGGCTGCGTTCGGCATTCATCCGGCTGCACATCTCCGCGAGTTTCTCAAGCGGAACGTTCTGCAGCTGTTTATTGGAACCGCGCAGGTTGATGGATACGGTTCCTTCCGCAGCTTCCCTGTCGCCGACTACGATGACGTACGGTGTTTTGTAATTCTTGAAGTATTTGATTTTCTCCTTCATGTTTTTGTCCGTATAGTCGGCTTCTACCCTGATGCGGGCCGCAGTCAGACGGTTGGCCACCTTCCTGGCATACTCATTGTGTTCCTCACGGATCGGCACGATGCCGGCCTGGACAGGCGAAAGCCAGAACGGGAACGAGCCTTTGAAGTTTTCGGTAATAATCCCGATGAAACGTTCCAGCGAGCCGTACAGGGCGCGGTGGATGACAACCGGCATTTTGAGACTGCCGTCCTGTGCCTGATAGGTCAGGCCGAAGTTGTGAGGCAGCTGGAAATCCAGCTGGATCGTACCGCACTGCCATTCTCTTCCCAGCGCGTCCTTGATCTGCAGATCGATCTTCGGACCGTAGAAGGCGCCGTCGCCTTCGTTGATTTCATATCCGCCCTCGCCGTATTTTTCATCGAGAATTTTCTTCAGAGCAGCTTCGGCGCGATTCCAGACCTCGATATCACCCATGAAATCGTCAGGCCTCGTGGAAAGCTCTGCACGGTAAGTAACGCCGAACGTTTTGTAGATCTCGTTCGCGATGGAGAGGATGTCGTCGATTTCCTCTTCAATCTGGCTTTCCATTACGAAGGTGTGGTCATCGTCCTGCCGGAACTCCTGCACACGGAACAGGCCGTTCATCTGGCCGGATTTCTCTTTCCTGTGCAGGACGTCGTATTCGCTGTAGCGAATCGGCAGTTCCTTATAGGAATGGACCGTCCGTTTATAGGTCGTCATGGCGTTCGGGCAGTTCATCGGTTTGGCGGCCATTGTATCGTCGCCCTGAAGATTAAACAGCGGACTTCCGGCCGGAAGTTTCACTTCCGCCGTTTCAGCCAGCCCCTCCTGCAGGTTGTCCAGGACGCCGGGGATTTCCGCGTCGGCTTTCATCCAGCCGGAAATACCGGGGATCATGAACATATTGTTGACATAATGAGCCCAGTGGCCGCTGATCAGCCAGAGTTTCTTGTTGTTGATGACCGGCGCCGAAATCTCGGTATAACCGTGTTTGTCCTGGAGTTCCCTGGAATACCTTAAAAGTTCCTGGTATAGCCTCCATCCGCGGGGCAGCCAGTACGGCATGCCGGGCGCGGTTTCGTCAAACATGAACAGATCCTGCTGGGCGCCGATTTTCTTATGGTCGCGTTCCAGCGCTTCGGCAATCATGGCTTTATGGGCTTTTAACTGCTGTTTGTCCGGAAAAGCGTATGCGTAAATACGCTGCAGGCGGTCGCGTTTCTCATCTCCGCGCCAGTAGGCACCGGACACGGAACGGATTTCAAAAGCCGCTCCCATCAGTTCCTGGGAATTGGAGATATGGGGGCCTCTGCAAAGATCCACAAAATCACTGCCGGTATAATAAACCGTCAGTTTTTCATCTTCCGGCAGGTCCCGGATCAGTTCTGTTTTGAATTTCTGGTCCTTAAAAAGCGAAAGCGCCTCTTCCCTGGAGAGTTCGCTGACTGTCCAGTCTTCTCTCCGCTTAATGATTTCGCGCATTTTGTCTTCGATCTTCGCAAAGTCTTCCTGCGCCACATTGACCGGAAGGACAAAATCATAATAGAATCCGTCCGCTATCTGCGGGCCGATCGCGTACTGCACTTCCTTTCCGTAAAGTTCAATCACCGCCTTGGCCAGAATATGTGCCAGGGAATGCCTGTATACTTCCAAAAACTGCTCGTTTGCCATGTCCTGCTCCTTACTTTATATTCCCAAAAAATCCCCTGCAGCACACGCTGCTCCGCGTTGCTGCAGGGGAACGGTCTTTCCGGATAATCCTGCTTACGCGCGGGAAAGATATTCGCCTGTCCTGGTGTCGATCTTGATCTTCTCGCCGTTGTCAACAAACAGCGGAACCGCGACCTGCGCCCCGGTTTCCACAATCGCGGGCTTCGTCGCGCCGGTAGCCGTGTTGCCCTTGAAGCCGGGTTCGGTATCGGTAATCTCGAGCTCGACGAAAAGCGGCGGCTCGATCGCGAACGCGTTGCCGTTGTAGGAATCGATCGTGACCATCTCGTTTTCCTTGACAAATTTCATGGAATCGCCGACAACGTCGGGGCCGAGGGAAACCTGGTCATAAGTTTCCGTATCCATATACGTGAAGAGATCCCCGTCTTTGTAAAGGTACTGATATTTCTTGCGGTCGATACGGGCCTGCGGGAATTTTTCAGTAGGACGGAAAGTGGTCTCTGTCACACCGCCGTTGATAATGTCTTTCAGTTTCGTACGGACGAAAGCGGCGCCCTTACCGGGTTTAACGTGCTGGAACTCGATTATTTCCATAACCTGTCCGTCTTTTTCAATGGTAATGCCGTTCCTGAATTCACTTGCAGAAATCATAGGGAATCCCTCCATCTTTACAAAGTCATAATAACTAAATCATTTTACCCCAGCCCTGCCGGATTTTCAAGGCAGACGGAGCAGATTACAGGACCCGGTCCGTATCGCTGCCGGAACCGGGGAAGCGCTTCTGAAGAAAGTTTTTCCGTCTTTTCCTGTCCGCAAACAGAACCGGCTTTTCCGCGATCCGTTTCAGCATAATCTGGATTTCATCGTACATGGTAAAAGGACAGGTCAGGATACTGTGCATCCCCAGCCGGTTGGCGCCCCATATATCCGTGAACACCTGGTCCCCGATGCAGAGCGTTTCCTCCGGCTTTGTATTCATTACAGTACATGCCCTGCGGTACCCGTCCGGGAAAGGCTTGAGTGCCTTTGCAACCCAGTCCGCCCCGACTTCTTCCGCAAAACTTCTAACCCTGTCTTCCTGATTGTTGGATACGACTGTCACCCGGAACCCGATATCAAGAAGACGGCCGACCAGCGCTTTTGCCCGCTCATCGGCCGGCGCGTCCGGCAATACCAGCGTATTGTCTATATCGTAAACAATTCCCCTGAATCCCTGGCGGTAAAGTCTCTCATAGTCGATCTCATATGCGCTGCGCGCATATTCATCAGGGTGCAGTCTCATTTGTCCGATTTCTTTTTCTCGCTTTTAAGAAGTTTGCGCAGTTCATCCATAAAGGTTTCCGCGTCCTTGAATTCACGGTATACGGAAGCAAACCTGACGTAAGCGACCGGATCGAGCGACTGGATCTTGTCCATTACCAGTTCGCCGATTTCCTGGCTGGAAATCTCTTTTTCTTCCCGGTCATAAATCTTCGCTTCGATTTCATCCACGGCCGTTTTAATCTGGTTGATGGAAACAGGGCGTTTATGGCATGCCCTGAGAATTCCGGCTTCAAGTTTCGCGCGATCGTAAGTTTCCCTGTTATTGTCTTTTTTGATGACGATCAGCGGAATTGTTTCGATTTTTTCATAAGTAGTGAAGCGTCTCCCGCATTTATCGCAGATACGGCGCCTGCGGATGGAATTGTTGTCTTCCACCGGACGGGAATCGATTACTCGGGTATCATCGTCGGAACAATACGGACATTTCATGGCACATTTCTCCCCTGCTTAAGCAGCGTCCCTGAACACCAGATATAGTAAAAACAACAGTTGAAAGCACAAATAAAATATAACAAAAGGCATACAAAATCTCAAGCAGCACAGCGTCTTTCAGGTAACGAATCTCTAATAGAATTCAAATACCCTGATCTGTCCTTCAAATGCGGGCGGGGCAACGTACTGCGTAATTTTTTCGGTGACAGACCCGGTGTATTCAAAATGCAGATGTCCCGAAAGAATGTATGCCAGCGGGCTCTCTTCGTCCAGCAGGCGTTCCAGGGCTCCGGCTGTGTTCCCGTCCGGATAATACCAGGAATGAGTCCCCCACATCAGTGCCCGGTCTCCCCACACCCGCCCGGATAATTCCGCCAGTTCTCCGTCTGTCCGGGATTCCAGCGGAACATGTGTCAAAAGAATCACCGGCTCGCCGTTTTCCCCGGCTCTGTCCAGTTCCTGTAAAATCTGCTGCGCCGCTTCCGCGGAAAGCTGTGAGGTACTGTTATTCCACCCAAGAAAACAGAGGCCGTTCACGCTATCCGAAATAACGGGGTCCGCGCCGCCGAGCGAAGCCTGCATATCCAGGGCCTCCTCCCCGCTGAAATATGTCCCGGAATACCAGTTGGCAAGATCATG
>JAEEGL014014964.1_pt1 | contig 16382 bp, 13 predicted proteins | sample 9134231 | NCBI WGS metagenome assembly JAEEGL01 (sample SAMN16246548, study PRJNA631951) | gut metagenome | biome: gut microbiome; feature: rumen; material: fiber-attached | host: Bos | place: Iran: Karaj | collected 2018-10
ATTGTTTTTGGGCGCCATGCCGAATTCGCCGAGCAGCTCGGCAATCTGCTTGGACTGCATGCCGAAGTCCTTCGCGATCTCATGCACCCTGTATTTTACGTTCATTCCGTTCAAACTGTATGCCACCTCCAAAGATATGTCCCGAATCGGGAACCCGTCTCATCGGTCGTCCTGCGCCGCGTCTCCGAGCGTCGCCAGCGCGCGGGCCAGTTCATCGTACACCGCCGCGTCCACCGGACACTCAAACGCTTTCGCAAACGCGTTGATCTTCTTGGCCTTCTCAAAGCAGCCCGGATTGCCGCACAGGTAGGCCCCTCTTCCCGGCATGCGGGACGTCGGATCCAAGGATATGCCTCCGCCCCGGTCCTCCGGTGCGCGAACGACGCGCACCAGTTCTTTCTTGGGTTTCATCTCCCTGCAACCGAGGCACATCCGCAGGGGCGTTTTTTTCTTTTTCATCTTCCGCCTCCTTGCTTTCGGTCCCGCAGGAAGTCCTTATGCCTGAGACAGGGGTTTGATGTCGATCTTATAACCGGTCAGCTTCGCCGCGAGACGGACGTTCATCCCTTCCCGTCCGATCGCGAGGGAAAGCTGATCGTCGGCAACGATCACGCGGCAGGATTTCCCCTCCGGCAAAAGCTCCACGCTCTTGGCGGCGGCCGGTGCGATCGCCGCGGCGACGAATGCCGCGGGATCTTCCGACCAGGGAAGAACGTCGATCTTCTCGCCCATGAGCTCGCTGACGATGCCGTTGACGCGGGAACCGCGGGGGCCGACGCAGGCGCCGATGGGGTCGATATCCTTGTTCTGGCTCCAGACCGCGATCTTCGTGCGGCTTCCCGCTTCGCGGGCGATGGCCTTGATCTCCACCACGCCGTCGTAGATCTCGGGGACTTCCAGCTCGAAGAGACGCTTCACCAGGCCGGGATGCGTGCGGGATACGAGGATCTGCACGCCGCGCGTGCCCTTTTTGACCTCGGCGAGATAGACTTTGATCTTGTCGCCGGGATAGTAGACCTCGGAGGAGATCTGCTCGCTCACCGGAAGGAAGGCCTCGGCGTTGTCATTGCGGCCGTTGAGCTCGACGAAAATGTTCCCGTGAGCGTCCAGCCGGGTGACGGCGCCGTTGACGATCTCGTGCTCCTTGGAGGAGAGCTCGTCGAACATCTGGCCGCGGCCGGATTCCCGGATCCCCTGAATGATTACCTGCTTGGCGGTCTGCGCGGCGATGCGGCCGAACTGCTTGGTGTTGAGCTCGATCTTCACCACGTCGCCGAGAGAGGCCTTCTTGCTGATCTCTCTGGCGTCTTCCAGGTTGATCTCGCAGGCGGGGTCGGAGACCTCCTCCACGACGGTTTTCACCTGCACCAGTTTGATCGACTTCTTTTCCCGATCCACGAGGACCTCCGCATTCTCCGCCTCCGTTCCGCAGTTGCGGCGGTACGCGGTGAGCAGCGCCTGCTCAATGCGCTCCAGCATGTACTCCTTGGGGATCCCTTTTTCCCGTTCCAGATCGTCCAGCGCTCTGAAAAATTCGGCATTCATTGTGCTCACAGTTCCACTCCTGACTTATCGTCTTATGCAATTACCGGACATCCCGGCTGAAATCGTAGTAGGCGTTGATCTTCGCGATCTCCTTGCGGGAGAAGGTCTCCGTTCGGTCTCCGCAGGCGACGGTCACGCTCTCGCCGTCCGCCGCGGAGAGGATCCCGATCCGCTCGCGTTCGCCGTCCTTCGCCTTGTAGAGGCGGACGCGGACCTCTTTTCCGAGGTATGCGCTCAGGTGCGCTTCGCTCTTCAGCTCCCGCTCCACCCCGGGGGACGAGATCTCGAGATAATAGGAGCCCTCGATGGGATCCGCCTCGTCCAGCAGGGGCTCGATCGCGCGGTGCATCCGTTCCGCGTCGTCGATCGTGACGCCCCCGTCCCGGTCGATCGTGATGCGAAGGTAATCCGCGCCGCCCTCCTTGACGAACTCCACGTCCCAAAGCGAATACCCGAGGTCTTCCGCCACGGGCTGCGCGAGTTCGCGGACGACGGTGCTGATGCGTTCTTTTCCGGATCGTGCCATCCGTTTTTCCTCTCTTTCATCCTCCGGCCGGTTTCCCGGGCCGGCGTTCGCGGCAGCTGCTCACAAACAACAGAGAGCGGGTCGCCCCACTCTCCTTCAAGTCAAGTCTCTCATTGTCAACAATTATAGCACGCGTGCGTAAGATATGCAAGCATTTTTTTCTTATTTTTTGATTTTCATTGCAATATCTCTTTTTGTGTATTATAATATGGCTATGATCCCGCAAGGCCGCGGGACGAAAAAACGTCGGATCAGACCTCTTACGGGAAAGGTTTTACGGTATATGTTTGGAAGTTTTGACATCGGGTTGGACCTCGGCACCTCCACGGTGCTGGTCTACGTAAAAGGCAAAGGGATCGTGCTTCGGGAGCCGTCGGTGGTCGCCATCGACAAAAACACCGGCCGCGCGCTCGCCTTCGGCACCGCCGCGCAGGAAATGATCGGCCGCACCCCCGGCAACATCCTCGCCGTTCATCCGCTGCGGGACGGCGTGATCTCCGATTACGGCGTGACCCGACAGATGATCCGCGAATACATCGACAAGGTGTGCGGCTTCCGGCTTCGCAAGCCGCGCCTCGTGGTCTCCGTTCCCTGCGGGATCACCGAGGTGGAAGAGCGCGCGGTGTTCGACGCCGGCTCTCAGGCGGGCGCGCGGAACGTCTATCTCATCGAGGAACCGCTGGCCGCCGCGATCGGCGCGGGGCTCGACATCTACCGCCCCGTCGGGAGCATGGTGGTGGATATCGGCGGCGGGACCACGGACGTGGCGGTCATCTCCCTCAACGGGCTGGTCGAATCCTCTACCATCCGCACCGCGGGCGTGGCCTTCAACGAGGCGCTCATCAAATACGTCAAAAACAAGCACAAGATCCTCATCGGCGATCGGACCGCCGAGGACCTGAAGCTTTCCATCGGCTGCGTACACCCCTCCGCGCAGGAACGCGAGGAGGAAGCGAAGGGCCGCTGTCTGGTCACCGGGCTTCCCAAATCCTTTACCATCTCCTCCGCTGAAATGCTGGAGGCCTTCGAGGAGACCGCCGGCATCATCTGCGACGAGGTGCACAACGTGCTGGAACGCACGCCGCCGGAGCTGGTGGGCGATATCGCACAGAACGGTATTCTGCTCACCGGCGGCGGAAGCCAGCTCGCCGGATTTGACAAGCTCATCACCGTCAAAACGGGCATCTTCGCCCGCGTGGCGGACGATCCGGTCGACTGCGTCGCCAACGGCTGCGGCAAATCGCTGGATGATATCGCGGACCTGCAGGACAGCATCATGCGGACCAACCGCAAGACCTATCTATAACCACTCTCCGGCGAGGGCCAGCAGACGGTCCCGCCGGTTGTCTTCCGGATGCCGGATGCAGTGCTCGGTGAGCATCCGCAGGATGCGCCCGCATGCCGCGCCCTCCGCCGGGATATCCCTTCCCCCGAGACAGAGCATGCGCTCCGACCAGCATTCGCCGGAGGCGAGCACCGCCTCCAGCATTCCCAGCGCCTTTGCCGGATCGCCGGAAAACGCCAGCGCGCCGCGCACGGCCTCCGGGCCGGACCGATAGAGCGCGAGTTTTATTTCTACACGATCCCGGGGCAGCGTCCGTGTCTCCTTCCGGATTCCCTCGGCCAGGGAAATCGTGCTCCGGTCGCAGTGAAGCGCCCGGAGCATCCCTTCGGCGGAGGGAATTTTCCCGTCCGCACACAGGCCCGCCGCCAGGCGCGCGAGCCGGTCTTTCCCGCTGCCGGGCACCGACAGGGCGGCCAGCGTGCGCTCCGACAGAGCGCCTTCGACGCCGACCGACCGCAGCAGCCCCGCCCGGCACACCGGATCGGCGGTTTCCGGCCGGTCGCTTTCGAGCATCTTCTCCATCTCCGCGCAGATCCGCTCCGGCGCGACGGCGCGGATGCGGTCGGCGCAGGCAAGCAGCGCGTCCCGGGTGTTTTCCTCCAGCACGAACCCGGTCGACGCGCAGAAACGGTAGGCGCGCAGCAGCCGGAGCCCGTCCTCCTCAAACCGCTTTTTCGGGTCGCCCACGGCCCGTATGACGCCGGCGGCCAGATCCCGGCACCCGCCGACAAAGTCGACAACGGTCCCGTCGCCCTCCATAAACAGAGCGTTGACGGTAAAATCACGCCGGGATGCGTCGGCGCGCGCATCGGCGTCGAAATCCACCCCGTCGGGATGGCGGCCGTCGGAATACGCGCCCTCCCGGCGGAAGGTCGTCACCTCCACCCCTTCCCCGTCGCCGCAGACGGTGACGGTCCCGTGGAGGATCCCCGTATCCGCCGTATGCGGAAAGAGCGCCTTGACTTCCTCCGGCCGCGCCGATGAGGCGACGTCCACGTCGCCCGGCGTCTTTCCGAGACAAAGGTCCCGCACGCAGCCGCCGACGAAATAGGCGACGTAGCCCGCGTCGCAGAGCGTCCGCCGGACTTCCTGCGCAAACCGCGGAAGCCGCGAAGCGTCGAGTTTCATTTCCGTCGCCTCCTTTTTTTCATATTTTACTCCGTTTGCCGAAAGTGCGCAAGCCGGAGCGAATATACTCATTTTTACAGAACGTTCGAAACGAGGTCGCCTCACCCATGGATTTTCACATTTCCGATTATGCGAACACCGGCCGCCGGATCCATTTCATCGGCGTCTGCGGCGTCTCCATGAATTCCATCGCGCAGACGCTGGCAAAGCGCGGCTGCGTCGTGACCGGCTCCGACCGGAGCGACGGCCCCGTGGCCGAGCGGCTTCGCGCCGCCGGGATCCCCGTGGCGATCGGGCATCTGCCGGAATACGTGCGGGGCGCCGACGCCATCGTGCGCAACGCCGCGATCCACGACGCCTCGCCGGATATCGCAGAGGCGCGGCGGCTCGGCATCCCCGTCTTTGAGCGGCCGCAGGTGCTCGGCGCGCTGATGACGGAATACGCCCGGTGCATCTGCGTGGCCGGAACGCACGGCAAATCCACGACCTCCTCGATGCTGACCGCGCTGACCCTCGCCGCCGATATGGACCCGACCGTTTTCATCGGTGCGGAATATCCGCCCATCGGCGGCACGCACCGCCTCGGCGCGTCGGACGTGATGGTCGCGGAGGCGTGCGAATACTGCGACAGTTTTCTTTCCTTCTTCCCGGAGACCGCGGTGATCCTCAACATTGAGGAAGACCATCTCGATTATTTCTCCGGGATCGAGGCGATCCGCCGCTCCTTCCGCAGTTTCGCGCTGCGGACCCCGGAGACGGGCACCGTGATCTGGAATGCGGACGACGCGAACTGCCGGCTCGCGGCGGAGGATCTTCCCCGCCGTCAGATGACCTTCGGGATCCGCTCGGGCGACGTTCGGGCGGAGAATATTCGCCGCGAGAACGGGTACGACTCGTTTGATCTGACGCTGCACGGAAAGACGCTCTGCCGGATCGAAAACGGAGTGCCCGGAGACCACAACGTTTCCAACGCGCTCGCCGCCTGTACGGTGATGCTCCGTCTGGGCGCGGACCCCGCGCTTTTCCCGCCCGTTCTGAAAGCGTTCCGCGGCGCGGCGCGGCGCATGGAGCCCCGCGGCACGCTGAACGGCGCGCGGCTGTTCGACGACTACGCGCACCATCCCTCCGAGCTCGCCGCGACGCTGAAGACCGCGCGCGCCATGACCGACGGCCGGGTAATCTGCGTCTTCCAGCCCCACACGTACAGCCGCACGAAGGCCTTGTTCCCGGATTTCGTTTCGAGCCTGAAGGCCGCCGATCTTGCGATCCTCGCGCCGATCTACTCCGCGCGGGAGGCGGATGACGGAACGGTCTCCTCCCGGATGCTCGCCGAGGAGGTGCCCGGCGCGCTCGCCCCCGGAAGCCTTGCGGAGATCGCCGAACTGCTTCCGAAGGTGGCAAAGCCGGGCGATCTGGTGCTCTCGGTCGGCGCAGGCGATATCTCCGGTCTGTTTGACCTGCTGAAAAAAGATTGACAAAAAACGGTCTGCCGCCGGCAGGCCGTTTTTTATTTCTTTCTCTCTCTCAGCGCAAGCCCCGAAAGAAGGGCCGCCGCGGCGCACAGCGCGACGATCGCCGCGATCTGATAAACCGTTTTCGGCTTCTTCGTCTCTTCCGGCGGATCGTCCGGACGAGACGCGTCGTTTTCGCGGACGGAGGGCGCGGGCTCGGGAGACTCGGTCGGCGGCGGGGTCGGCGACGCGCTCACGGTCGGATCGCTCTCCGGTTTTTTCGTCGCGGTCGGCTTCGGCGTCAGCGCGGGCAGTTCCTCCGTTTCCGTATGACCGCAGACCGTGCAGCTTCTCGTCTTTTCCCCCGTGCGGCCGATCCCGGCGGCCCGCGTGAGCGTCCACGCGCCGTAGGTATGCGCGCGCATCGGGATCACCGCGGTCTCGGACGCGCCGCAGACGCTGCAGGTCCTTCGGGAGATGCCCTCGCGGTAACAGCTGCCGGCAAGGGCCGTGCTCCACGGCCCGAAACGGTGTTCCCCGCCCTCGCCGGTGCAGCCGGTCCCGGAGGGGGACGGACCGTCCGCCGCGCCCGCTTCGGAAAGTTTCCGGATCAGCCGCTCGTCGGCGCAGAAATATCCCTCCGCGTTCCGGGAGATCATCGGGGGATCGGAAACGGTTTTTCCGCCGGAAACGAAAACCACCGAAACGCGCTTCGGGTCTACGGACGGCGCGTACAGGAACTGCCCGTCAAAGTCCACCCAGTCGGCGAAAGCGGTTTCGGAAACGGTGTTCTTGACCGTGTATTCCATTTCCGGCTCCGAAACGCCCGCGAGTTCGACCTGCGGAGCGGCGGTGAAATCATCGGTTTCCAGAACGATCGATATCGGCTCGGCTCCCCGGATATCGCCGATGTGAAGCCGGTCGCCCGGACGGGTCACGGTGAAAAAGACGGTTCCCGCTCTCGTGGTATAGATCCGCTCCACCTCCAGCCGCTGGCTCGCGTTCGGCTCGTCGGAAAGCTGGAGCGCCCCGGTCCCCTCGCTGAAAATCAGACCGACGATGCGGCTTTCGCCCGCGCCGAGGCGGAAATGCCCGCCTTTCAGGATGAGAAGCTCCGTGTTGACGCGGCCGTTCCACTCCGCCGTTTCCGCGGAGACGGTGACCGTTCCCCCCTCCGCGTTCTGCAGATCGAAGGCTCCGATGCGCGCGCCCTGCGAATTGCATCGCGCTTCCGCCGCGAAGACGCGGCCGGAAAGGTCGAGCGGATACCCCTGCATCCGGATCGCCGTCCACCGGAAGTCCATCCGGTCGTCCTCCGGAAGGGTCAGGCGAAGATCGGAAAAGGCGACGGCGCCCGACGCAGCCAGATCGCTCTGGATGCGCAGTTCCTGCCCGTTGGCGGACGGATCGCCGGCAAACGTGAGCTGCGCCGCCGCCGGCAGAATGCCGCCCGACAGTTTATACATCCGGGGCGATCTGCCGTCATAGAAAAGGGAGAGACGGTATTCGGCCTGCGGATCGGTCACCTGATCCAGCGCCGACTCCATGCCGGTGCGGATCGCCTTCCGATCCCCGTTTTCGTAAACGGTGATCACGGGAAGGCCGGCCTCCGCGGCGGCCGGCAATTCATAGAGGTATTCCGCCCCCTCCCCCGACGGGCCGTTTGCCGTATGGTCGGCGCGGAACGCCGCGTCCGCCGTGCCGAAATAGGCGTATCTTCTTTGTTCGGAAAGCTGACTGTCCCACGTGACGTCCGCCCAGTACCATTCGCCCGCGGCGCGGAACAGATTCCATGCGTGACTGCCGCCGGCGGCCGTTCCGTCGACGAAGATACAGTCGATCCCTTTTTCGGAAAGCAGCAGCCGGTAGGCCTTCGCGAAGCCGTCGCAGACGGCGCCCCTGCCGGTCAGCGCGCCGACGATATTGTGCGCCCACGCCGCGTCCGACGGGGTCTCCCCGTCCTCCTCATAGGCATATCCGGCGGCGAGGATCAGTTCGTCGTGAAGGATGCGGGCGATCTCCGCCTCGCCGGTGACGCCGTCGACCGAGGAAAGCAGCAGCTGCAGGCCCGCCTTCACCGCCGCATCCTCCGCCGCGCGCACGTTCGCGGAGGCATAGTCTTCATAGCAGTAGAGCCGCAGGCGGTCGTTGCGGACGGCCACGCGGTTGGAAAGCCAGTAATACCGGGGATTTTCGACGAAGAAGATCTTCCAGACGCGGATCGCATCAGCGGCGGTGATGCCGTCGGATCTGAAAGGCAGCGCGGCGACCTCGTATTCCTGGCGGGCCGACACGTCTTTTCCGGAGGAGGAAAAGGCCGCGGCCGCGGCCGAGAGCGCGCGGTAGAACGACTGTTCTCCCCCGGTCAGCCGGCTGAAACCGTAGTTCTGATCCGGCTCCGCCGCGGAGGCGGAAACAGCCGTTATCAGGACGAGCGACAGGAAAACGGCAATAAAAAAAAGACGGGAACGAAGGCGCTGACCTTTCATGACCGACTCGCCCCCTTCCCGCGTTTCGCGCCGTATAGTATCATCGGATATATAAAATATAACACGAAAGATTTCCCCTTGCAATAGTCTTTTCCGCTCTTTTTCAAACTCTCCGTTTTTCCCAAAAAACGCGGGCGTTCGGCCGGCCTAATCGGTCATTTTTTCGGAGTTGTCACGCGCGCAAAAAAAGACTATAATGAAATAAATGCATTCTGCTTTATATTCTCTTCCGGCCGCGCGGACCGCGAGCCGGAGAAAGGGGCCTTCCATATGCTCTCCGCTTACGAACCCTCCGAGGTGCTCGCCGTTTTTGAGGAATACTGCCGGATCCCGCACGGCTCCGGAAACGTGTCCGCGGCCGCGGACTTCTGCGTAAAATACGCCCGGGACCGCGGTTTTTCCGCCGAGAAGGACCGTGCGGACAACGTGGTGATCCGCGTGCCCGGGACGCCGGGAAAGGAGCAGGCCGCGCCGGTCATCCTGCAGGGGCACCTGGATATGGTGTGCGAGAAGGAAGCGGACTGCGATCTCGATTTTGAGAAGGATCCGCTTCGTCTCCGCGTGGCGAACGGCTGGCTGTTCGCCGAGGGAACGACCCTCGGCGGGGACGACGGGATCGCCGTGGCGATGATGCTCGCGCTGCTCTCCTCCGACGCGCCGCACCCGCCGCTGGAGCTCGTGTTCACCTCGGACGAAGAGGTGGGGATGCTCGGCGCGGACGCGATGGATATGTCGCGCCTTACCGGCCGCCGGATGCTGAACCTCGATTCGGAGACCGAGGGCGTGCTCACCGTGGCGTGCGCCGGCGGCGAGCGGATCACGCTGGACCTGCCGGTCACCCGGGCGCCGGCGGACGGCGGCGCGCTCCGCATCCGTCTTTCCGGGCTTCGGGGCGGCCACTCCGGCGAGGAGATCAACTCCGGCCGCGAAAACGCGGACGTTCTGCTGGTGCAGCTGCTCTCCGGGCTGTATGCCGAACACCCCTTCCGGCTCTGCGCCCTCGCCGGCGGCAGCAAGGACAACGCCATCCCCCGGGAGGCGGAGGCGGTGCTTGTCTGCGGCGATCCCGACAGGTTCCGCGCGGCCGCGCAGGACGCCTTTTGCCGTCTCGCCGCCCGATTCCCGGCGGAGGCGGGCATGGCTTTCGAAGCGAGCCCCTGCGCGCACGGGCCGGCGCTGGACCGCGACGGTACCGAGCGCGTTCTGAAGCTGATCACCGCTTGCCCCAACGGCGTTCAGACCATGCGGGAAGAAGCGCCGGATCAGGTGCAGACCTCGCTGAACCTCGGCATCCTCGAGCTGTCCGACGGCGCGCTCCGGGCGGTCTATCTGGTCCGCAGCTGCGTCAACGAGGAACGGGACGCGCTGAGCGCGGCCCTTCGCAAAAACGCGGAAACGCTCGGCGGGAGCGCCTCCGGCAGCGGACGGTATCCCGCGTGGGAATACGTCAGCGACTCTCCCCTGCGCCGGCTTCTCGTGGAGATCTGGACCGAGCAGAACGGGCGCGCGCCCGAGGTGATCTCCATCCACGCCGGCCTGGAGTGCGGCCTGTTTTCCGGCCGTCTGCCCGGGCTGGACTGCGTGTCCTTCGGGCCCGACCTGCAGGACATCCACACACCGCGGGAGCGGATGGACCTCGCGTCGGCGGCGCGATGCTGGAAATATCTGCTCGCGGTGCTGGAACGGCTGTAGTTTCCCGTTGACAAAGCGCTCGCGGAATTGTAAAATAAAACCGGAAACAACAATATATTGTGTTTGACACCGGGAGAGGCAACATGAAGAAGAGTGAACTCCGCAGTTATGCAAATCTGATCGCCACCGTCGGCGCGCGCGTCCGCAAAGGGCAGGACGTCCGCATCAACGCCGAACTGGACCAGCCGGAATTCGTGCGCATGGTCGTTGAGGAATGCTACAAGGCCGGCGCGCGTTCGGTTTTTGTGGAATGGGGCTACCAGCCGCTGATCCGCACGGACATCGCGCACTGCTCGGTCAAGACGCTGTGCGACGTGCCCGCGTGGCAGGTCGCGCGGATGGAGCACTGGAAGGAGACCCGGCCCGCCCGCATCTACCTGACCTCCGAGGACCCGGACGGGCTGCGCGGCATCAACCAGGCCAAGCTCTCCAAGGCCCAGCAGGCCCGCTACAAGGTGTTCAAGCCCCTGCTCGACGCCATGGACAACCATTACCAGTGGTGCATCGCCGCCGTTCCCGGCGCCGCGTGGGCGAAGAAGATCTTCCCGCACGATCGCAGGAGCGTCGCCGTTGAAAAACTCTGGGACGCGATCCTCACCGTTTCCCGCGCGAAGGGCGACGGCGCGCGGAACTGGGCGGAGCACAACGCCGATCTCAAGCGGCGGTGCGCCTATCTGAATTCGCTGTCCCTCCGCGAGCTTCACTACACCTCCTCCAACGGAACGGACCTGCGGGTCGGGCTCATCCCCGAGGCGCTCTTCCTCGCCGGCGAGGAGACCACTCTGGAGGGCGACGCCTTCAACCCGAACATCCCGTCGGAAGAGGTGTTCACGACGCCGATGGCCGGCAAGGCGGAGGGCGTCGTTTACGCCTCGCGCCCCCTCTCCTACCGCGGAGAGCTGATCGAGAACTTCTCCGTTCGCTTCGAGGGCGGCCGGGCGGTCGAGGTCCATGCGGAGAAGGGCGAGGCCCTGCTGCAGAAGATGATCGCCATGGACGGGTGCGCCGGTATGCTGGGCGAATGCGCCCTGGTGCCCTACGAGTCCCCCATCCGCAAGTGCGAGCTGCTGTTCTACAACACGCTGATCGACGAGAACGCGGCCTGCCACCTCGCGCTCGGCACGGGCTTCGTCAACTGCCTGCGGGATTACGACAAGTATACTCTGGAGGAAGCCCGGAAGATGGGCGTCAACGATTCCATCATCCACGTGGATTTCATGATCGGCACCGAGGATCTCGCCATCACCGGCGTCACCGCGGACGGCCGGGAAGCGCCCGTTTTCCGGAACGGAAACTGGGCGTTCTGAGTCAAAGACCGTAAACCAAACCGAAAAGGAGTATAGAAAACCATGAGCGACGTTCGTCCCGAAAGCATGCAGAGGATCAACACCCCCGCGCTCGCGGAAGCGTTTATCAATGAGCAGATCGCCGCGCTGCGCGCGCAGATCGGCGACAAGAAGGTGCTGCTCGCACTGTCCGGCGGCGTGGACTCCTCCGTGGTGGCCGCCCTGCTGATCAAAGCCGTCGGCCGTCAGTTGGTGTGCGTGCACGTGAACCACGGTCTGCTCCGCAAGGGCGAGCCCGAGCAGGTCATCGAGGTCTTCCGCAACCAGATGTCCGCGAACCTCATCTACGTTGACGCCGTCGACCGCTTCCTCGACAAGCTCGCCGGCGTCTCCGACCCCGAGCAGAAGCGCCACATCATCGGCGGGGAATTCATCGACGTCTTCGCCGAGGAGGCGCGGAAGCTCGACGGCATCTCCTTCCTCGCGCAGGGCACGATCTGGCCCGACATCCTCGAGAGCGAGGCCGGCATCAAGGCCCACCACAACGCCGGCGGCCTGCCGGAGGACATCGCCTCGCGCTTCGAGCTCGTCGAGCCCGTCCGCATCCTTTTCAAGGACGAGGTCCGCGAAGTCGGCCGCGCGCTCGGGCTTCCCTCGGGCATGGTTGACCGGCAGCCCTTCCCGGGCCCGGGCCTCGGCGTCCGCTGCCCCGGCGCCATCACGCGCGACCGCCTTGAGGCCGTGCGCGAATCGGACGCGATTCTCCGGGAGGAGTTCGCCAAGGCCGGCCTCGCCGGCAAGGTCTGGCAGTATTTCACGGTCGTCCCCGACTTCAAATCGACCGGCGTCAAGAACGGGAAGCGCACCTTCGACTGGCCCTGCGTCATCCGCGCGATCAACACGGTGGACGTCATGGAGGTCACGGTCGAGCACCTCCCGCCGGCCATGCTCGACCACCTCGCGGCCCGCATTACCTCTGAAGTGAAGGGGATCAACCGCGTGCTCTTCGACTACACGCCGAAACCCCCCGCCACGGTCGAGTGGGAATAGCCCGGCGACAGAACGCGACTCACGGGAGGCGGAAGGCGTTGAGCGCCTTCCGCCTTTCGCGCCAATCGGGCATGCGCGCGTCCATGAGCGCCTTGAAGTCCGGCCCGTGGTTCGCCACGCGCAGGTGCGTGAGCTCGTGGACGACGACGTACTCGACGCACGCGTCCGGCACCTGCGCGAGCTGAAGGTTGAAGCGCATCGTCCGCCGCGTCCTGGTGCAGCTCCCCCACTCCGTCGCCATGTCGCGGACGGACCACTTGACAGGCCCTTCGTCAAGCCGCGCGAGCCATTCGCCGACAAGCGAGGCGAGCTTTTCGCGGAGACGCGCCAGTCGAAAGGCCGCGATGAGCCGCCCCCTGCGTTCCGGCGTCGTCGGCCCCGACTGGTAGATGCGCACCGCGTCGCCGACGAGCTCGACGAGGTTCCCCCCGTATGGCACTTCGACGATTTCCAGGCGCAAGTCGCGCCCGAAGAGCAGAACGGCGTCGCCGTCCGCGAACTGAGGCGGCGGCGCCTCGCGGCGCGCCAGCGCCTTGGCGCGCGCCTCCTCCACCCAGTCCCATTTCGAAAGCAGGAAATCGACGGCCTCCTTCACGGCCGTGTGCCACGGGAGCGACAGCACGACGACGCCGTCGCGGCGGACGTGCAGCCGGATGTAGCGCATGCGTTTCCGCGCGACCTCGACCGGCAGCCCCCGCACCTCGATTGTCGATACCGCTTCCATCGTTCCAAGGCGGCTTGCCACCGTTTCGTTTCCCCGCTATGCCATATCCGGCATGTGGTGGCAGCGGCAGGGCCCCTCGGGCGGGGGTTCGGAGCGGCAGATGTCCGTGGCGAGGGCGCACCGCGGCGCGAAGGCGCAGCCGCGCAGGGCGTTGATTTCGGCGGGCGACGGCACCGTGCCCGGAATGTCGCGGAGGCGGTTCGCGCGTCCGTCCTCGATGCGGGGGACGGCGCGAATGAGGCCGCGCGTGTACGGGTGGCGCGGATTCGCAAGCGTCTTCGCGACCGGCCCCGTCTCGACAATCTGCCCGGCGTAGAGGACGTTCACCGTGTCGCACCGCCCGGCGACGAGGCCGAGGTTATGCGTGGAGAGGAGGAGCGACATGGAGCGCTCGCGGACAATGCGGCCGATGAGGTCCATGACCTCCGCCTGCGTCGTGACGTCAAGCGCGGTGGTGGGTTCGTCCGCGACAAGGAGCCTGGGCTCGCCGGCGAGCGCCATCGCGATCATCACCCTCTGGCACATCCCCCCGCTCAGCTCGCACGGGTAGGCGGCGAGAATGGCGCGCGGGTTGGGAAGCCCCACGCCGGCGAGAAGATCGGCGGCGCCGTCCGCCGTCCGTCCCGCCACCTGGAACGCCTCGCGCATCTGCGCGCCCACCTTCATGACTGGGTTGAGGCTGGCCATGGGATCCTGGAAGACGTAGGCGATGCCGCGCACCGGGCCTGCGACGGGCCTGCCGCAAAAGCGCACGGTACCCGACACCGCCGCCGAATCCGTGGGGGGGAGACGGGTGAGGGCAAGCGAAGTCATGCTCTTGCCGCATCCGCTCTCGCCGACGAGCGCCACGCACTCGCCCTCCCGCACCGCGAGCGAGACGCCGCGGACGACTTCGCAGTCGCCAAATCTCACGCGCAAATCCTCGACTTCAAGCAAATTCATGCCGAGAATTGTACCAATTTGCTAGAATAAAGCCAATCTTCGAACGTCGGACGCGTGGTGTCAGGCCACGGACGGACAATTCCATGGACTCCATCGTCATCCTTTCCTTCAACAAGCTCGCCGTCACGCGACGGTGCGTCGCCGCCGTCGTGCGCGAGACGCGCTTCGACGACGACGCCGAGCTCGTCATCGTGGACAACGGCTCCACGGACGGATCGGCGGAGTGGATCCAGGGCGAACTCGCGGACCTCTGCGCCAGGCGCGGCATCGGGCACAAGGCGATCCTGAACGGCGGCAACGTCGGCTGCAGCACGGCGCGCAACCAGGCGCTCGACGCGGCGACGGGCGACTTCGTGACGTTCCTCGACAACGACGTGGAACCGGCCGTCCCCGGCTGGCTCGGCGCCCTGCGCGCCCGCATGGACGCCGCGCCCGGAACCGGCATGGTCGGAGGGCTTCTGCTCTATCCCCCGAAGGAGGGAAGGCCCGAGACGGTGCAGTGCGCCGGCGTTGGCATTTCAAAGGCGGGCCACGTCCGCTTCGTCGGGCGCGGCGAGCCGTTTGGACCGGCCTACGCCGCGGCCCGCGAGGTCCAGTGCCTCATCAGCGCCTGCCTGATGATCCGCCGCGGCCTCTACGCCGAATACGGCGGCTTCGACGAACTCTTCAATCCCGTCCAGTTCGAGGACTTCGACCTCTGCTACAAGTTCCGCGAACACGGCTGGAAGGCCTGGTACGAGCCCGAGGCGCGGATGTTCCATCACGAAAGCACCACGACGGCCGGCTCGCCCTCGATTCGCAACGCCGCCGTCGTCGTCCGCAACGGGCTCAAGTTCCAGCGCAAATGGCGTCACATGTTCTCCGTGGAGGACGGACCGACCGAGGCCGAGTGCCGCTGGCGCCGGCTTGATTTCTAGCGCGCGAAGTTGGCGCAGATAGTTTCGCTAGTCTCCTGTTTCATTTTTGCCGTTGCAAGCGCCATGCGATTTGGTTAGAATACTAATGTTGCCCGACAATGGACATGCGGCGGCCGGGAACGGGGAACGACCGCCCTCCCCGACAATTGACCAACAAGGAGACCTCAACTCCCTAGACTGACCTTCAACCACAACTGAATCTAAAGCGTAACTGCTAAAGTTTATTTTCACATAAAACATTGAAATAGAATCAGTTACCAAATAAAGTTATTATCTATCCATTTTTATCTTGCATCGATTTTGCATCGGTGGTATGATATTACCCATCATTCACCGACTTGGTCAAAAATGGAAACGAATACCAAAAAGCGTCGTCAAAAAGGAACCGGAACCATCGTCAAAATGGGCGAATGGTACTATGGGCGAATAACTCGTCAGGGGAAAGTGACGGTCGTAAAACTGTCCCAGAATCAGAGGAAGGCCGAAGCGCAATGGAAGGATTGGCTGGACGAGAACCAGACCCCAAGTAAACATCAATCGGCAAAGACCCTCATATCGGAAGCATGGCCGAAACTGGAGGCGAAATACATTGCCCGTTCAATCGAGGATTCAGTTCTGACTTACTACAAACGGCACTATGCTTCGTTCCGGGAATGGACTGCAAGGAATGGAAAACTCTATCTTGAGGAACTCACACCAATCGACATCAGGCATTACATCGACGAGGTGACGGCGGGTCAGTCGAATGTCCTGAGGCGTAACCACCTGATGATGATTCGCGGGCTTTACGAGGCGAACACGACTATGAAATCGCCGTCGAAGGAAGTCAAGCTGGAAAAGGAAGACCCACCCTATCGAATACCCTTCACCGACGACGAGGTCATGAAAATCCTCGACCAATCTCTCAAGGCTGAACATGGACAAGAATTTCATGCCTTGATTATGATAGGACTGTACACCGGGTTGAGATTGAAGGACTGCGTTCATCTTAAAAAGGAATCCATTTCCAATGGCGTGATTATGACTTCACCTTTTAAGACCCAAAAAAAGGAAATCATCGTCCGCATCCCGCTACACCCGCTACTACAATCGGAACTTGAATCTCTCAATGTGGAATCAGGATACTATCTTCCGCATCTAGTGGAATGGTACGATAAAGGTCTTCTCTTCGGACGGCTTCAACGGATTTTCAGATGCATCGGCGAAATCACGACCGAAATGAAGGGACGAAAAAAGAAAATTCCGACCAAGGGATTCCATGCCTTACGCGCCACCTTCATCACGAGA
>JAEEGL014518609.1_pt1 | contig 16382 bp, 16 predicted proteins | sample 9134231 | NCBI WGS metagenome assembly JAEEGL01 (sample SAMN16246548, study PRJNA631951) | gut metagenome | biome: gut microbiome; feature: rumen; material: fiber-attached | host: Bos | place: Iran: Karaj | collected 2018-10
AAATAGCCAATTTTTTTATATTATTTTTAAGTAAAGGTTGTTTTTTTTCATCTTTACATAACTTATTGACAACCGTAAAGAACTTTTCTAAAGCTTCACTATCCTTTAGCATCAAGGCTGCATCCTGATTTACAAGTGCTAAAGCGTTTTTTGTCTGATGATCTTCGGCAACATTAGGCGAGGGAATAAAAATAACAGGTTTTCCCGCAATACAAAGTTCTGAAACCGACAACGCTCCCGACCTTGAAACCACAACGTCAGCAGCCTTGTAAGCCAAATCCATACGCTTTATAAAAGGCATCGCATGAATATCAGGACAATTTTTGTTTTGAAGTTCCTTCTCGATATTATCGTAATAATATTTTCCTGTCTGCCAAATTATCTGAATACCTGCATTTTGAAACTGTTCAACAAATTTCATAATGCTGTTGTTGATAGTCCCAGCTCCAAGACTTCCTCCGATAGAAAGTACCGTAACTTTGTCTTTTTTCAAATTAAAAAACTCCAACGCCTCTTCCCTCTCGGCTGTATTATTTATAATATCAGGACGGACGGGATTGCCGGTTAAAAGAATTTTATCCTTGTCAAAATATTTTTCCATATTCTGATAAGCGGTAAAAATTTTAACTGCTTTTTTTGCGAGAATCTGATTCGTAACTCCGGCATGAGAATTTTGCTCTTGAAGCACAACCGGCACACCCGCCTTTGCTGCCGCTCTCAAAGCCGGTCCGCTTGCATAACCTCCTACTCCGACAGCAATGTCAGGGGCAAAATCTTTAATTATTTTTTTTGCCATCGACATACACTTCAAGAGCTTGAAAGGCAGAGTTATATTTTTAAAAATATTTTTTCTTTGAATACCGGCTGAAGGCAAACCTATAATTTTGAAGCCTGCCGCCGGAACTTTTTCCATTTCGATTTTTCCCAAAGCACCGACAAAAAGAATTTCGATATTTTCATCAATTCTCTTCAGAGCTTGAGCAATTGCGATAGCCGGAAAAACGTGCCCGCCCGTACCACCGCCAGAAATTAATATTTTCATAATTCTTATATTTTTTATCCCGCAATAAACGGATAATCCTCTATTTCTTCCACTTCGGTTTTTTCTTCAATGTCTTCAACAGTTTCCTGTTTGCCGGCATAACGCGAAACGTTGATTATCACCCCGACGGCAAAAGAATTGAAAAGCATTGAAGTACCGCCCATGCTCACAAACGGCAAAGGCTGCCCCGTCACAGGCGTTATATTGACCGCCACAAGCATATTCGCCACCGCTTGCAAAATTATATTGAGCGAAAGCCCTAACACCAAAAAGGCAGGGAAAGTAGTTTCACATTTTTTTACCGTTGCAATGCACCGATAAAAAAATATCAAATAAACCGCAATAATTCCAATTGCCCCCGCAAGACCTCCTTCTTCGACGATAACGGCAAAAATAAAATCGGAATACGGATGCGGTAAAACATTGCGCTGCTGACTGTTACCAGGACCTTTTCCGAAAATTCCGCCTAAAGCAATTGCAATTTTGGACTGTTGAGCTTGAAAATCATCACCGTGATTTTCCTTAGGCGAAAAAAAAGTTTCAATACGTTTCGACCATGTACCGACCCTTGATTGGATTCCCGATATTTTAGCGTATGCAATAAAAAGCATAAAAGCCACGATTGCAATACCTATCGTAGATAGCAACCATTTAGATTTCATTTTGCCCATGAACAAAACCACCAATGAGGCAACTCCGATTAAAAAGGCGGTTGAAAAGTTAGCCGGCAAAATCAAACCACAAACAAGACCGATTGCAATAATTGACTTTTTAAAACCATCAAACAAAGCCTCAGGAGACTCTTGCGCTTTAGTAATCACTTTTGCCAAATAAATCATCAAAGCGACCTTCGCAAAATCCGAAGTCTGAAACTTCACGCCGACAAAAGGTATTGTAAACCAACGTCTTGCCTCATTTGTGGAAGCCCCCGTAAAAAGAGTTAAAAGCAACAAAACGACGGCTGTCCACAACATAGGTGCTGCCAATTTGTGATAATATTTGTAAGGAAAATGACTTGCCAAAAACATCACTGTAAAACCTAATGCCATGAAACCCACATGTCTGAGCATATAAAAAACGGTGTTGCCTCCTTTATACTTGTAAGCTAACATCGAGGTTGAACTGTAAACCTCGGCTATACTCACAAGCGAAAGGATCATTATCATCACCCAAATCGCTTTATCGCCTTTCAAAAAATCAAAAACCTTATTCATCGCACAAAAAATAATTCTTTTTCATTTTCATTTTTCACTTTTTTTCAATTTTCAATTGTCAATTGTCAATTGTCAATTGTTAATTGTCAATTGTCAATTGTCAATTGTTAATTGTCAATTGTCAATTGTTAATTGCCAATTCTTCGTTTAACTTCGGCTTTGAATTGTTCACCTCTGTCCTCGTAACAAGTAAAAAGGTCAAAACTTGCGCACGCCGGCGATAACAAAACCGTCTGCCCCGGCTCAGCGATTTCAACACATTTGTCAATACATTCTTTCATGCTTCTGACATCATAAACGGGAAGTTTTTGGTCAAAAGCCTTGTGAATCGGAGTGTTATCAACGCCCATTGCAACAATTTTCACAACTTTTTCATCAACTTGAGGATAAATCATCGAATAATCGTTGCCTTTATCAACACCGCCCAAAATCAAAACGACTTTACCGCTAACCGATTGTAATGCACATTTTACAGCATCAACGTTAGTGCCTTTGGAATCGTTAATGTAATTAACACCGTTTAAAACACCTGAAGGCTCAATTCTATGCTCAATCGGAGAAAAATTTTCAGCGGTAAGAAGCGCACCCGTTATGTCAATACCAAGATGCTGCATAACAAGCAATGCTGACATCACGTTGCAATAATTATGAACGCCTTTCAATTTGAAACGCTCTGATACATTGGTAATTATAGAAAACTCACCGTCAGAAGTCCTCATATCAATCGTATCTTCGTCAAAATAGGCATAACTGCCTTTTCTGAGTTGCGTATTTTGTTCTGTGATATAAAACGGATAAAGTTTCTGATTAAGACCACGGTTCATAATTTCTTTTGCAATAAGTTCATCTTCAGCAAAATACACGAAACCGTCCTCATCCGTTTGATTCTGAATAATACGGAATTTTGATGCCGCATAATTTTCCATTTTTCCGTCGTAACGGTCTAAATGATCGGGTGTTATATTCAACAAAACAGCAACATCTGCTCGGAAATCATACATATCATCAAGCTGAAAACTTGACAATTCCAAAACATAATAATCAATTTTTTCTTTAGCTAAAGCAACCTGACGGGCAAAACTCATTCCGATATTTCCGCCCATTTCTACGTTTACTTTCGCATCTTTCAACATCTTATAAATCAACTCAGTAGTCGTTGTTTTGCCGTTGCTACCCGTTACGCATATTGTTTTGGTATTTTTATCCAAATAACGACCGGCAAACTCAATTTCCGAAATTATAGGAATATTTTTCTCTCTTGCAGCTTTTATAACAGGAGCTTTTTCGGGAATACCCGGTGATTTTATAATCTCTTGAGCATCAAGGATTTTCTCCAAGGTGTGTCCGCCTTGTTCAAAATCAATATCAAGAGACTTCAACTCCGATACAAAATTATCTTTAATCGCTGAGAAATCCGAAACGAAAACCTCAAAACCTTTTTTCTTTGCTAAAAGTGCCGCACCGACACCGCTTTCGCCTGCTCCTAAAACTACTATCTTACTCATTATCTTATCTTTAACGTTAATACTGAAACCACAGCCAAAACAATTGCAACAATCAGAAACCTTGCAACGATTTTAGATTCGTGCATACCTTTTTTCTGAAAATGATGATGAAGCGGTGCCATCAAAAACAAATGCAATCCCTGACCATATTTTTTAATTGTCCGCTTAAAATACCAAACTTGTAACATAACACTCAGATTTTCAACGAGGAATATTCCACAGAAAACCGGTATTAAAAGTTCTTTTCTGATTAAAACCGCTAAAACGGCAATTATTCCACCTATGGTCAAACTTCCGGTATCGCCCATAAAAATTTGAGCCGGATAAGCATTGTACCACAAAAAGCCAACCGTCGCACCGATAAAAGCCGAAGTAAAAACCACTAATTCACCCGCTTTGGGAATGTACATTATATTAAGGTACTGCGAAAAAATCACGTTGCCCGAAACGTATGCAAAAACAAGCAGTGTGGCAGCCGATACCGCCGAAGTACTTGAGGCAAGTCCGTCAATACCGTCGGTGATATTGGCGCCGTTCGACACTGCGGTAATAATAAAGGTTACAATCAGAATAAAAATTATTCCGGCAACCCATCCGTATTTATTGCTGTCTAAAAACCAAACTATTTTTGAGTAATCAAACTCATTGTTTTTCAGAAAAGGAACGGTGGTTTTCAAAGACTTAACGTCAGAATAGGTTTTATGCTGTCCGGGAACAGCCTTTTGAACGGGAGCCTCCTCCAAAAGTTCCTTAACGTCTTGAGTTTCAATCTTAACGTTTTCTCTGACAACAATATCGGGACTCATATAAATAGCCGTACCGATAACAATTCCCAAGAAAATCTGACCGATAAGTTTATACGTACCTTTCAGACCGTCTTTATTTTTTCTGAAAATTTTGATATAATCGTCTACAAAACCGATTATGCCAAGCCATATTGTTGTGAAAATCAGCAATATAATATAAATATTCCCTAATTCACACAACAAAATCACCGGCAACAAAATCGCACCAATAATAATTATTCCGCCCATTGTCGGCGTCCCTGCTTTCTGATTCTGACCTTCAAGATAAAGGCTTCTGACAGTTTCACCAACTTGTTTTCTTCTCAAATATCCAATAAGCCTTTTTCCTGCCGACATCGTGAAAACAAGCGATATAATAACCGCCATTGCTGAACGGAACGAAATATAACTGAACAATCTCGCTCCCGGAAAATTAAACTGCTGTAAATAGTCAAATAAATAATATAACATTTTTATCCGTTTTTTTCAGACGTTGTACACCACAACTCTACGACAATGCCGCCGTAACAATTTCTTTATCGTCAAAATGATGTTTAACACCGTTAATTTCCTGATAGTTTTCATGACCTTTGCCGGCAATAATAATAATATCGCCGGGGTTTGCCATCATGCTTGCCGTCTGAATAGCTGATTTTCTGTCTGTTATACGAACAGACTTTCTTAAATCCTCACTTTTAAGCCCCGCAAACATATCGTCCAAAATGCTATCAGGATTTTCAGTTCGCGGATTATCCGAAGTTAAAATCACCTTGTCTGAAAGTTTGCAAGCTATCTGCGCCATCAACGGACGTTTCGATTTGTCACGGTCGCCACCGCAACCGCAAACCGTTATTAGTGTCGTGGGCGAACACAAATCTTTTCTGATATTGTTAATCGTATTCAACACGTTTTCCAAAGCATCGGGCGTGTGCGCATAATCCACAATGGCCGTTATTTTGTTAATATTAACTATATCAAACCTGCCTTTAACAGAATGTAATGCACTCAATTTCGTTAAAACCTCGTCTTGAGTCAATCCCAACAAAACAGCCGAAGAATAAACCGCCAAAAGATTATAAGCATTGAAAACTCCCGGCAAGAAACTCCACATCTCTTTGCCGCAAATATTGAGCAGCATACCCTCAAAACCACACTCCAAAATCGAAGCGTTGAAATCATAAAAACCTTTCAAACCGTAAGTCTTAACTTGGGCTTTAGTATTTTGAACCATGACTTTGCCGTTTTTGTCATCACCGTTAGTAAGCGCAAAAGCCTCTTCATCAAGATTGTCAAAAAACATTTTTTTAGCTTTGATATACTCCTGAAACGTCTTGTGATAATCCAAATGGTCAAGCGTAATGTTTGAAAAAATCGCGAGTTTGAATTTCAAGCCCGAAATTCTTTTTTGAACCACGGAGTGCGAACTAACCTCCATAAAACAATAACTGCAACCCTTTTCAACCATTTTCGAGAGAAGCGAATTTATAGTCAAAGGATCGGGCGTTGTGTTAGAGGTCGGAAAAACTTCGGTTTCAACATAGTTTTCAACGGTAGAGAGCAAACCCGATTTAAAACCGGTAGCTCTAAAAAGTTGATAAAGCAATGTAGCCGTCGTTGTTTTGCCATTAGTTCCCGTAACGCCTACAAGCGAGAGTTTTTCTGAGGGATAACCATAAAAAGCTGATGCAATTTTTCCTAAACCGTCATGACTATCCTCAACTTTGATATAACAAACGTTTTGCGAAAAATCTTGAGGAAATTCCTCGCAAACCACAGCTTTAACTCCTTTTTTAACGACATCACCGATAAAAGCGTGTCCGTCAGCTTTTGTCCCTTTTACGGCAACAAACAAAGTATTATCGTTGATTTTCCTTGAGTCTGCCGTAACATCATGGATTTCTACATTATCCATAACGCCGTGAACTTCAAGTATTTTAATGCGTTCAAATATTTTTTTCAGTTCCATAATATTTCAATTTTTTTAATTGTTGATTGTCAATTTTTTATCCTAACTCAATCGTTACTTTCGTACCAGATTTAATAGCAGCACCGGGAGAAACAGATTGTTTTCTGACCATGCCCCTACCGATAACCGTAACGTTAAGATTGTTAGTTCTTAAAATATACATCGCATCTCTTAATCCCATACCCCTGACATCAGGCATAACGGTTTTGCGCGTTGAAACGGGGTCAAGCCTCACCGCATTGTTACCTTTGGAGGTATAAACAAAAGGCGTATTTGAGTTTTCAACATTTTCTGCCATAATATTAAACGTGCTGAAAAGTCTGTCCAACACTGCTCTGTCGCCGCCCTTAGCAACGGGTAAATGTCTTTGGTCGTTACCGTTGAGCAAATAAAAATCTTTGCCAACGTGCAATTCCTTGTCCTGAGAATACAATTTGTCAGCAATATCCTTAAACACAGGACACGCAACAGTACTTCCGTAATATGAAAACTTAGTCGGCGTACTGATTACGACGATACATGAATATTTCGGTTTCTCGGCGGGGAAATATCCCACAAACGATGCCAAATACGAAATACCCGTTTCATCTTTATAACCCGATTTACCTTTTGCAATCTGAGCCGTACCAGTTTTGCCTGCAATTGAATATTTATCGGATTTAATATTTTTTGCCGTTCCGTTTTCCACAACTCCCCTCAACAAAATATGAGCTTTTTCCAAAGTTTCTTTACTGCAAATCGACGAGTTAAGAATCTCCGGCTCTACAATACTCGTAATCTCACCATGCGAACGTACTGCCTCCAACAAATGAGGCTTCAACATAACGCCGTTGTTAGCAATGGCATTATAAAAAACCAAAGTCTGAAGCGGTGAAAGCGATACTTCATAACCGTAGGACATCTGCGCCAAAGATACACCCGACCATAATTTATCGTCAGTATATTTTATGTAAGGCAGTGCCTCTCCGGGAATTTCTATTCCCGTTAATTTATTAAGGTGCATTTGATAAAGCCTGTCCACAAATTCAGAACTATTATCCTTAAAAGTTTCGTAAACAAGTTTTGACATTCCAACGTTAGAAGATTTTTCAAAAATTTCCCTTATGGAATGTTTTCCGACCATCAAGTGGTCATCCTTAATCGTATGATTATAAATCGTAAAAGTTCCGTCGCCAATGTCAATCGAATCGTCTATACTGCAACCCGTTTTTTCCATAACGGTTATAAGCGTAGCTAACTTAAAAGTCGAGCCCGGCTCCATAGCCGTTCCGACGGCTGAATTAAATTTTTCACCGTAACTTACACTATCTTTCTGCATATCAAGATTGGCAATCGCACGGATTTTTCCCGTTTTAACCTCCATTACAATAACGCAACCATGTTTTGCATGATGCCGCGTAAGCTGTCGTAACAAACTTTTTTCGGCTATATCCTGAATATTAACGTTAATCGTAGAAATAACATCTTTACCGTCCTCAGGCTCAATTTCGTCCTCCCCCGCATAAAAAGAATTTACGGGGTGATAATCACCGGAAGGCAGTTTTTCAAGAAGTTTCATGCCGACTTTTCCGTACAAAATATCATTGAAAGCACCTTCCATTCCGACAGCCGAGCCGGAACTATTAACATAACCTATTGTTCTTTGTGCCAAAGATTTATGCGGCAAAACCCTCGAATAATTCTGTTCAATGATAATACCGCCTGAATATCTTCCGAACTTAAAAATCGGAAATTTTTTCAACGCATTAACCTGCGTAAAACTTACCTTGTCTTTCACAAGGAAATATGTATTGCGTTTGGATTTGCGACCCGCTTCAAAATATTCTTTGTACTCTTTAGCGGTTTTGTCCTTGAAAAGTCCGCTCATACAAGCACACAAAGTGTCAATATACTTATTATACGAGGTATCCAAAGGCTTTATCGTTAAATCCCAACGGACAGTATAAAGCGGCATGGAGGTCGCTAAAACCCTTCCGTATGTATCACAAACATCGCCTCTTAACGGTTCAATAGCACTCTCTTTGATTGTCAGCATCTGATCTTTCCATGTATCAGGGTCCTGAGACTGAAGAGCAATAATTTTGATGACAACAGCAATCAAAGCCAACACCATTAAGCCGTATATCAAAAACAATTTGATAGTTATATTCCGTTTTATATTCGACTCCGTCATTCGTTCATTTTTTAAATTCGTATTCAAAATCCTTGAAGTAATTCGCATTTTTATCCTTTTTGTTAACGGAAGTTTTCAAGGAATCAGCCCTCTTAAACTTTTCAATAACAAAAATTTTAGGCGGTTCTTTTTGCTCGTAAATGCCTAATTGTTTTTGCGCAATACGTTTTGCAATTTCAGTTTCCTTACTAATATTCATAAGTTCGGCGGCTATCGTGATAGATTCCGCTTTCAACTCTCTGACCTCCTGCCTTAAAACAATATTTCGTTTTATCAGCGATTCGGCAATATTACGATTTGAAATATACACAATCGCTATTGCAACCAAAAACAATATAAACGGGAAAATTTTGGAAAATCTCTCCTGAACGAAAAAACTTCCGTCGATAATGGATTTAAGATTGAACGTTTCCGGCTCTTGAAGCTTTCCCGCCTCAGGCTCTTCGGTTTGATTCTCCTCCTCGTTTTCATAATTAACACCATCGTCATTGAAACGAAATGAAGAAAATTCCGGATCGCCCAAATTCTTTCCGATACCGCCCTGAGTGTCAGAAATACTGAAAGGATCGCCTAATTCCTGCCCCGTATTGAAATAATCGTCAAGCGAAGGAATTTTTCCCGAGGACGAAACTCTATCGTAAGCCTCGTTCAGAATTTGCCGGTCATTTTCATTTTCTTGATTTTCATCTGTTTTGTCGTTTTCCTCGTTGTTTAATAAATCTTCGTCCAACGTCATTTAATTTTTGAGTCTAATTTTTTTATCGTTCTTTTCATTAATAAACAGTGCGCTCGGCAATTCTTAATTTTGCACTCCTAGAACGCGGATTTTTTTCGAGCTCCTCGTCCGAAGGTATTATCACCTTGCGATTAACAAGTTCAAATGGCGAAATCAAATTGCCGTAAACGTCTTTTTCTTCCTTACCTTGAAAATTTCCGGTTTTAAGATAATTCTTCACCGGTCTATCCTCCAACGAGTGGTAAGTCATTATTACAAACCTTCCTCCCGGTTTCAACGCCCCAGCAGTCCTTAAAAGGAACTCTTGCAATACCTCGATTTCCTTATTAACCTCTATCCTAATAGACTGAAACATTTGAGCAAGGTATTTGTTTTCATTGAATTTCGGAACGCAATTGCCGGCAGCTTCAATAAGATTGCCGACCGTTTCGATTTTTTTTGTTCCCCGATAAGAAACTATGTTTTGAGCAAGTTTCCATGCGTTTTTGATTTCCCCGTATTCTAAAAATATTTTTTTCAGGGATTCCGCACCATAAGTATTAACAAGCTCCATTGCGTCAAAACCCGCATTTTGATTCATCCTCATATCCAAAGGCACATCAAATCTGAACGAAAAACCTCTGTCCGCAACATCCAAATGATGACTCGATACTCCAAGGTCAGCAATTATGCCGTCAATTTTTTCACAGCCCGCAAGCCGCAAAAACTGCGCGAAATATCTGAAATTACTTCTGAAAAACACAATTCTCTCATCTTGAGGAACATTATCGGCTGCATCTAAGTCTTGGTCAAAAACAAAAAGCCGCCCCTGAGGTCCTAAATGTTTAAGAATTTCTCTTGAATGTCCGCCTCCGCCAAAGGTTACATCAGCGTAAACACCAGAGGGTTTTATCGCCAAGCCTTCGATACATTCCCGTTTCATAACGGGAGTATGATATAAATATTCAGCCATAGTATTTTTTTAAGTTTTTTCTTTTTTTCTTATAACAAAAAACTAATTCAAGTCCCCACCCAAAAGTTCCTGCGCCATAGCAGCAAACTCTTGAGGTGAAACCCGTGAATTATTAAATACTTCTTCACTCCAAAGCTCAATTTTGTCGCCTAACCCGATAACAATAATATCCTTTTCGAGCGAAACCTCCTCCGCCAACCGTTTCGGAACTAATAATCGGTTGTTAGAGTCCAAAGCGGCCTCTGCCGTATCTTTGAAAAACTCCCTCAAAAAGCTGTTATGTTGTCTGTTAAAAGGATTAAGACGGGCTTTGACAGCCTCGGCTCTCTCCCGCCAACTGCTTTGTGTGTAAAGTATCAAGCATTTTTCGTAGATGTCTTTTTTGATAACAAAAGTACGCCCTCCCTCGCTCTCCGCTTGCTCTAAAAATGCGGAAGGCAAGACAAAACGCCCTTTTGCGTCAATTTTTATTTGAAAATCTCCCGTAAAAATGCACATGATAGTTCATTTAAAAAAAACACTCAAAATTAGAAATAATTATTCATTTTACAACCACTTTCAACCACTTTCAGCCACTTTTTATTCATAAAACTATTTAACTACTTATTTTTTACGATAATACAAAAAATATTTTTTTGGAGTTTTTTTTATTATAACAACATCAAAAGCTAAAAAAAGTAACTGCGCCCCTGCAAACATCCTAAAAAAGGCTGCCTGACAAGAGCGCAGAACTTAATACTATGACAAAAAATCTTCATCAAAAACTATTAGAAAAAAACTAATAGTCAGTATTTTAAATAATACTATTATTCAATAGAATCAAAATGTGTATATTGTCTTAAAACTTCGGGAATTTCGATTTTGTCGCCTTTTTGATAGTTTTCCAAAATCGAAGCCACAATTCTCGGCAATGCAAGACCCGAACCGTTAAGGGTATGACAAAGTTTTGTTTTCTTGTCGCCTTCGTCCCTGAAACGGAGTTTTAAGCGGTTAGCTTGGAATGTTTCAAAGTTAGAAACCGAACTTACTTCAAGCCATTTGCCTTGAGCAGCGCACCAAACCTCAAAATCGTAGGTCATAGCAGAGGTAAAACTCATATCGCCACCGCAAAGACGGATAATTCTGTAAGGAAGTTTCAACTTTTTCAACAAGTTTTCAACGTGAAGAACCATTAAGTCCAACGCTTTGTAACTCTTGTCGGGGTGAACGATTTGAACCAATTCCACTTTGTCAAATTCGTGCAAACGGTTAAGACCTTTAACGTCTGAACCATAACTGCCTGCCTCACGACGGAAACAAGGTGTATAAGCACAATGTTTGATAGGAAGTTGCTTAACATCAAGAATTTCGTCACGGTAAATATTCGTAACGGGAACCTCTGCCGTGGGAACAAGATACAAATTATCAACCTCACAGTGATACATCTGACCCTCTTTGTCAGGTAACTGACCCGTACCGAAACCCGAAGCCTCGTTTACCAAAACAGGCGGCTCAACTTCTTGATAACCTGATTTTTCTGCCTCATCAAGGAAGAAATTAATCAAAGCGCGTTGAAGTTTTGCACCTTTGCCTTTGTAAAGGGGAAATCCTGCACCAGTGATTTTAACACCAGTTGCAAAATCTATAATATCGTATTTTTTAGCCAAATCCCAGTGGCAAAGCGGTTCAAAACCATCAAAATTAGGATTTTCGCCACCGCGACGGATTTCAACATTATCCTCGGCCGATTTGCCGGGAGCAACAAGTTCGTAAGGAAGGTTAGGAAGAAGAACCAACGTATCGTTCAATTCTTTGTCCAAAGCCTGAAACTTATCTTCCTGCTCTTTAATAATATTCTTGAGTTCCGTAGAACGGTTTTTGGCTTTATCGGCTTCATCTTTGTTGCCGGCTTTGAAAAATTCGCCGATTTTTTTAGCTAAAGCATTTTGTTCTGCTTTGTTGTCTTCTAATTGCTTCTGGATTTCACGTTTTTCTTTGTCCAAAGCAACTATTTTTTCAACCGAAGCCCTTGCATCACGGTTTTTAATTGCTAAACGCTCAATGACAAATTCCGGATTGTCTACAATCGTTTTTACTAACAGCATGATGAACTTAAATGATTACAGAAACAACTCCTAAGCCATTTTTTAGATAAAATTAAGCTCAGGAGTTGAAAAAAGGTTTAACATATATTATCCGATTTTCCAATACGGAAAACGGTTATGTTTATTTTGCGTTTTCAACGTTCTCGATTACATTAACAAAGCTCTTATCTTTGCCTTTAATCTCGAATTTTACAGTACCGTCCGTCAAAGCAAAAAGAGTGTGGTCTTTGCCCATACCAACGTTTTTGCCGGGATAGTGCTGAGTACCTCTCTGACGAACAATAATGTTGCCGGCGATAACTGCTTCGCCGCCGTATTTCTTAACGCCTAAACGTTTGCTGTGTGATTCGCGGCCGTTTCTCGAACTGCCGACACCTTTCTTATGTGCCATTTCTTTCTAAATTTTTTTCGTAAAATTCAACAATAATTTTTTTTAAAATTCTCTTTTTCTAACGCTTAGATTACCTTAAAAAATTAAAGACTGATGTCTTCGATAAGGATTTGAGTTAAAAACTGACGGTGTCCTCTTTTAACAGCATAACCTTTTCTGCGTTTTTTGTGGAAAACGACAACTTTGTCGTCTTTGAGATGTTTAAGAACTTTAGCAGATACTTTTGCGCCTTCTACTTTCGGTGCGCCTACTTTTACATCGCCTTCGTTGTCTACTAAAAGAACGTTATCGAAGCTTACATTGCTGCCTTCTTCGTTTTTAAGACGGTGTACATACACTTTTTTGTCTTTTTCAACTTTGAATTGTTGACCTAAAATTTCTACTATTGCGTACATTTTGTAATTAAATTTGTGCCGGTAAGGCGGTAACGTTTTTCGTCAATCGCTTAAAAAACCTTCCGACGGATTAAAAATATTTTTTAGTGCTGCAAAATTATTGCTTTTTATTCTTATTACCAAATTTTTTTTTCAAGTTTTTTTTATTATTTTTGCTAAAACTTTTTTTATACGTTTTTCTATGGAAAAAATAGCTCTGTCAGTAGAAGAAATAGCCAATCAAGGCAACTACGAGAACGCCTACACGCTGATTTTAGCGGAAAGGGGCGGTAATCGGAAATTGCCTGTTGTGATAGGAATTTCGGAGGCTCAGGCGATCGCCATCGAATTGGACGGCATTACGCCACAGCGTCCGTTGGTGTATGATTTTGTTTTCAGATTTGCGCAATCATTTAATATTGAGGTTGTTGAAAGCATTATAACCAACGTTGAAAAAGGTATTTTTTATGCGGAAATAGTCTGCCGCATACCCGGAGCCTCCGACGATGACATTGTAAGGCTTGATGCAAGGACCTCGGATGCGGTGGCAATTGCGTTAAAATTCCACTGTCCGATTTACACATACGAAGTAGTTTTGAGCAAAGCGGGTTATGTTTTTGATAACCCGAACTATTCGGTGTCAAAACCAAACCTTGAAATCATGACAGACAGAGAACTGCACGAAATACTTCAAAAAGCAATAGAAAAAGAGGATTACGAGTTTGCATCTGTAATCCGCGATGAAATTCAAAACAGAAAAAAATGAAACAGTATCTTGACTTATTAAAAACAATACTTGACAAAGGAACAAAAAAACAAGACCGCACGGGTACGGGAACAATCAGTTATTTTGGTTATCAAATGAGATTTCCGCTTTCAGAGGGTTTTCCGCTCGTTACGACCAAAAAAGTGCATTTAAAATCAATCATTTACGAGTTGTTATGGTTTTTGAACGGGGACACAAACGTCAAATACCTTCAAGACAACGGTGTAAGAATTTGGAACGAATGGGCTGACGAAAACGGCGATTTAGGTCCGGTCTACGGTTATCAGTGGCGGCATTGGAGAACTCCGCAAGGCACTGAGGTTGATCAAATTAAAAATTTAATCGAAGGATTGAAAAAGAATCCTGATTCGCGCCGTCATATCGTTTCAGCATGGAATCCGGCTGATGTTGATGATATGGCTTTACCGCCGTGTCATACTATGTTTCAGTTTTATGTCAATAACAATAGGCTCTCGTGCCAACTTTATCAACGCAGTGGCGATAGTTTTTTGGGCGTACCTTTTAATATAGCATCTTACGCACTTTTGACGATGATGGTGGCTCAGGTTTGCGGTTTTGAATTAGGGGATTTTGTTCACACCATAGGAGATGCGCATATTTATCTCAATCATTTAGAGCAGGTTAATTTGCAACTCTCGCGCGAACCTTATCCGCTACCGACAATGAAACTTAATCCGGAAGTCAAAGATATTTTTTCGTTCAAATACGAAGATTTCAGGTTAGAAAACTATCAATGCCACCCGACAATAAAGGGGGCAATCTCGGTGTAAAGGATATGCTTTGATTTTATATTACCTTAAAAATTTTAAAAGCGTCTTGGAAAGTTTTCCAAGACGCTTTTTTTATGTTTATTTTTTTTTAATATGTATTGCCGTAAAAAGTAAGTCTATTTTTTTTCGTGTGTTATTTTATTATTTTTTTTAATCCCCTCCCCAAAAAATGGAACAAATTAAAAAGAGTCTTAATCCTTGTTATAATGGAATATGCTCTCTGACATTGCAAAAAAAAGCAAGAAGTTGTAACCTTTTGATATTTTCTAACACTAATAACAAAATCATTAACAATTTAAAACTTTAATACCATGAAAAAATTAATAGCATTAATAACAGTAATTGTATCTGTATGCGTAAACTGTAACGGACAAAATTTAGAAATAAATACAGAATTAATCGATGAATGGAATTATGGAATTACATTTACCGATAAGATTGGAGATTCTCTTATTTCAAAAGCATTAGATAAAGATTCATTACCAATTTTTATTTTACACGACACAATAAAGAATGGAAACAATAATGAATATTATAATATTATCGTTTTTGATAAATACACATACAACGGATATGTGTTTTTTATTTATGCAAAAGAACGTATAAAAACACACTTGATTTCAACAAGTAATGGTAGTTTTACGGAACAAATAGTCTTATCTTCATTTAATCTATATACAACAGAGCCTTATACAACTGTAAAATTAGAATATACAGAATCGAAATGTAGAAGATATACATTTTTTCATGATTGCAGACAAAAATTAACAGAGGAAGAAATTAAAATTTTTAGTAAATACGGAATTGTAGACGGCTCAATTTATTCTTTTGTATTTGACATAGAAAGATAATTAAAAAAGCCGTCTTGGGAACTTCCCTTGACGGCTTTTTTCTATAATGAAAATGATTTTAAATATTCGCAGCCAAAATAATATCAAATGATATATTTTGAAATAGCCTTACAATATTCGTAAGGCTATTTTTTTGTGTGCTATTTTCTGTTATTTTGTTAGATTTTAAAATTATCCGTATGGAACAAATAAACATATATAAAGGTTCGTCTATCACCTTTGAAAACAATGATGGCAAGGTAATGGTAAATGCCACACAGATGGCAGTCTTAATCCTTGTTCTAATGGAATATGCTCTCTGACAAAGGACTTCGATGTCAAAGGCAACTTTTGCGCTGTCTTAATCCTTGTTCTAATGGAATATGCTCTCTGACAAGGTACTGATTTGTACATAATAAACGCGGGCAACAAGTCTTAATCCTTGTTCTAATGGAATATGCTCTCTGACATTTCTATCGAATATTCAATCTGAATCAGATAACTCATTGTCTTAATCCTTGTTCTAATGGAATATGCTCTCTGACGAGCTGCCCAAGTGGCAGGACACTGTCACTTGAATGGTCTTAATCCTTGTTCTAATGGAATATGCTCTCTGACTTACTATGAGAGGCTATCTTAGTGCCAGCGGCAACGTCTTAATCCTTGTTCTAATGGAATATGCTCTCTGACGTGATGTTATATTATGAGAATAACCAGGATTGAACCGGTGTCTTAATCCTTGTTCTAATGGAATATGCTCTCTGACATGTGTT
>JAEEGL014969968.1_pt1 | contig 16382 bp, 15 predicted proteins | sample 9134231 | NCBI WGS metagenome assembly JAEEGL01 (sample SAMN16246548, study PRJNA631951) | gut metagenome | biome: gut microbiome; feature: rumen; material: fiber-attached | host: Bos | place: Iran: Karaj | collected 2018-10
AAAATTGCCACGGATGGCTGGCTTCACAGCTTGCCAGCCGTGGACTTTTCACTTATACATACTCCCTCAAAAAGGGAGCTAAACAATGTCTGTTCGCTGATATACCAGAGCTTCCCCTTCTTGACGGCCCCTTTGATTTCTCCTTTGGCGAACTTGTTATTTACTTCCTTCACGGTAAGCCCCAGCTTCTGTGCCACCTGCTCCGCCGTGAAGAAGTTATAGTTGATTGCCCGTTTCTCTATTTCCTCTACGATGAGGTGGGCGAGGGTAGAAAGCTCAATGCTACTTAACATGGCGAACCTCCTTTCCCTTAACTCCAACGAGCCAGACTGCTACGACCAAATCATCATAGTCAATCTTATACTTCATTTCCTGTTTTTGCATAAGCCCCTCCGTCTTGTTCCATCGGAGGATGATGGAGGACATCGAGCGGCATTCATTACGGCTGCTCAGTCTTCCGAGCATCACCTTGTCTGGTCGGAGCTGTCTAAGCCATCCAGTCTTGTTCTGTATTGTTTCCATCTTGTTAGAGGATTGTATAATGGTTGTTGACAAACAATAATTATCCCAAACAGCATCCTTCCATGCATTCAAAAGGTGAAAAACGCTGCATTTGCGACCCGAAAAAGCCGTGAAATGTGTTAAAACCGCTTAAAAACGCACTCAAACCGCCTAAAATAGTCATTTTTTTAAACATTTATTTTGTTTATACTTCAATTTTCTGTACCTTTGCACTCGCAAGACGGAGATAGCATCAAAGTTGCGCAAGTGCTGAAAGGTGTTGCAAAGGTAGTTGGAGTGCCAACAAAGCGAAAAGACAAATTGAGCACCTTTTAACCTAAACGTCAGGGCACAAAAAAATCTGCTCAACAGTTCGTGAGAACCATTAAGCAGATTATAAAGAGAAAGAAATTTCTGCCTCCCCGAATTGATCTTTTAGTCTGTTAGCAGATTTCCGTCACAGGTTTTGTTACAGCTAAAAAGAAATAAGCCTAAGAGATTGAGTATTACCCCAAAACTTGATTCCCGTAGGCGCTACAATGGGAATCTCGAAAGAGGTTCCCATTTCTGTTTTTTAACAAGGATTGTCGCCCTTTTATAAGGGAAAACGTCCTGCTTTAACGAACATTAACGCGAGAATTCATCTCGTAAGCGCCTTTTGAAAAGTTGTCTGATATTCAATAAGTTATTTATTACTTTAGAACTCTAAGACAGCGATATTCTTCCAAAAGAAGAAGGAAAACGCCACTTATACATGATCTCTTCACCGAGGGCTGTTAAAAATTATCAACAGCGCTCTTTGATGTGTTTAAGCGGTTTGAAGCGGCCAATTTGTGTTACCAAATGTGTTACAAATTTGGGCTGTAACACACTTGTAACACAAAAATGATCAAAAATCATCCGCCGGAGTCCAAAAAGATAAAAATTAATATCTTTTAACTATTCACAAAGAACATTTCGGGAACCTTAAAACAATGTAAGACTATGAAAAAGAGTCGAGAAGATGTCATTTTTGACAGGAGGAAAACAGCACCCCAATGTCCATAAGGGCAATGAGCGTGAGACCTACTTCTGCAGCCAGCTTTCCGTGTTGCATGATATCAAGCATCCTCTGAAGGGCGATTTCCTTGTTGATGATCGGTATTTGTTTGAGGTAGGCGGAAGAAGGAAGTCCTTCGAACAAATTGCAGATGTACCCAATAGCTTCCTTGCCGTAGATGACACGGAAGTAGGCCACGGGAATCGCATCCCCTTGTGGATGTTCGGATTCACCTATTGATACTACCTGCCCGGTATTTCAGGTTCGCCATTCTTCCGTGCCGCCTCATTGATGGCTGCATCGTAACCCGTCAATGCCGCAAAAGGAGCAAATTGAGCGGCCCTCTGCATCATTGACATTTGCAGATGCTTCTTAGAAACCGGGTGCGGCAGGTTGATGATATCTTCGTAACTATCCATAAATCATAATTTGTCAAATAGTAAATGCTTACGCCTTGTGTCCTCCTATTTGTGCGTTTCTGTCCTTAGCCGTTGCCCCTTCGGTGTAGCTCACACCCCGAAGGATGGCGTTCTTGCCGAAGCGTGACTTGATGGCCAGTTGCGCCGCCTGCAGACGGCGTTCCTTCTCCAACGTCTCTTCCTCCTCTCTGCGCTGTTGTTCCTCGGCCTCGTAATCCGTAAAGAGGTCAAGTTGCGTGGGAGCGGACGCCTTGCGAACCTCGGACTCCGGCACCACATGATTTGTGACCAAGGTGATGCGACGTACGAGCAGGGTAGGGTCGGTGATACGCTCGTACAGCCGCGCTGCAGCTTCCACGATCATTGAGGAAGAGGATGTCTGACGCGACAGGTTTTCTGTGCCATGTGCATGCTTCGGCACGGTGCGACCATAATAGTCCGTTGTCACAGGACCTGTGTACCGTGCTCGGCGTTCCGGGTCGGTCAGGTTCTCCGTGTCGTAGTTGATGGTTAGCACCAACTGGTCTGTCACCAACTGCTTCGAGAAGAGACTCAGTGCCATTGCGTCTGCCATTTCTTGTAGCACCACCTTCGCTTTTGACCATTCGTAAGGCTCCTGCAGCACCTGCCCACTGCTGAAGGAGTTCGTCTCAGGCCGGTAGGCTTTCACATAGTCGATGGTACACGGCTCCCATCCCCATGCATGATCGATGAGCAGTTCTGCATTCACGCCGAAGAGATTATAGAAGAACTCTTCGTTCTGTAGCGACTTTCGGGCTATCTGCCCCATCGTGGTGATGCCGTACTCAGCCAGTTTCGTTGCGATGCCACGTCCAAAGCGCCAGAAAGCGGTCAGCGGGCGGTGGTTCCACAGCGTGCGCCTGTATGTCATTTCGTCCAGCTCCGCAATGCGTACTCCGTCCTTGTCAGCCGGTACGTGCTTCGCCACGATGTCCATAGCCACCTTAGCGAGGTACATATTCGTGCCGATGCCTGCGGTGGCCGTGATGCCAGTGGTGGCCAGCACATCACGTATCATGCGGATGGCCAGCTCATGTGGTGTTGTCTTATAGGTGCCGAGGTAAGCCGTCACATCCATGAACACCTCATCGATGCTATAGACATGAATATCCTCAGGCGCTATATATTTCAAGTACGTCTGATACACCAGTGTGCTCACCTCAATGTAGTGAGCCATTCGCGGTGGCGCCACAAAATAATCCAACTCCCAGTCGGGATGTGCTTTCAGCTCAATGTCGTTAGATGACTTGCCTGTGAAATGCCATCCCGCATTGCGCCGTCTTTCATAGTTCACTTCCTTCACGCGCTGCACTACCTCGAAGAGCCGCGCCCGTCCTCCGATGCCGTAAGCTTTCATCGATGGCGACACTGCCAGACAGATAGTCTTGTCCGTCCGACTCTTGTCAGCCACCACGAGGTTCGTGGTCAGCGGATCCAATCCCCTGGCCACGCACTCCACCGAAGCGTAGAACGACTTCAAATCAATGGCGATATAGGTGCGGTCGGACATTATCTGCTATTTCCTTTTATACTTTGTCTTGACTATCTCGTATGAGTTGTGTGTCAGTTCACGAAGGAGGTCATCGGGTGCTGTGGCGGCATCAATGCCGATCCAATATTTGGGTGACATGTTGAACGGCCTGCCGATGCAGCTGTGTTCGACCTTCAGCTCCTCGATACGCTCCGGCTGGCACTTCAACGTAATGACACCATAGTTGTCGCAATCGAAGAATGAAAACATGTGACCACAGACGTAGAACACAAGCACGCCACTGGCATAGTGGAACGCCGTGAAAGGCTGTTTCTCCTCCACATCTGCACCTAAAGACAGGCAATACTCGCGATAGTCCTCTATGTTCATATCTTCTCCATGTGTATAGTCATTCCATTAAATCCTATTTATAATGTGAGTGCCATTTTACGGCATAACGTGCCGAAATACAGGAAAGTGTCTTCCGGCTGGAACCCATACGAGAGATAACGCTGCGCCAACCGTGGATAATTCACATCATAAATCAGCGCTACCCGATGGAATCCTTTGCTCCTGGCCATTGCAACGGCATCATCAAACAACAGTTTCCACAGGCCATGTCCTCGAAACTCCGGTACGATAGCCAAGGAGTCAAGATAGTATTCCCCTTCCGCTGTCTCAGGTGTGTCGCCCGAGTTGAGTAGTTTTCCATCGGGCATCACCCAGGTCTTCCTTCGTCCATCCTCATGTGTGGCTCCATCGTATGAGATAAGTCCTCCTATAGGTTCGCCTTCACACTGTAGAAGTCGCGTATGTGTCCAACTATAGAGCGTATCATCACGAGCACCGATTCCCTTAAGAAACGGCGGCACGTCGTCCATGTGCATCCCTTGAGCCACAATCCATGCAATGAAATCAGCATCTTCTGGTTTTGCCGAGACTATCCTTATATTGTCCATATTAGTAGTACGTTATATTCAGCTCATCACTCACGATATAGTCCTCATGGTCATCGTCATAGGCATATACGATGCGTAGGCCACGATATTGGGCTGGCACCTTCAAGGTATCGAGCAGGTGCCAGCGTGGCCGTCCAAAGTCATACGATACACGGTCAAGCAGCAGACGATTACTTGTCCAGTCGAACTGATAGTACCCGCCGCCGATGCACTGGTCATCGCCAATCAGCAGGTCCTTATGCTGATTGACCATGCCAAGACGCAGGTAACCTTCCATTGTGATGATGAATTTCGGTAGTGCCATGATTAGCTTGGTAAATTGTTTATTGCCATGTGATCAAACAGGTCTATCATCTATTCTGCAGTTAAAATCGAGATAAAATTATAACAAATTTCTGAGACCACCCTTATTTTTGTTTGTAAGAAGGTTCTTTTACCTTGTTTTTATAGATTGTTTAACAATTCCTGCGTATTTTTGCAGCCTCAAAACCATTAATTCTGTGACTATGGAAGCCCTTGAATTGCAAACTCTTTTCAACAATTATCATCGCAAGATAGCCAAGATAGTTTCCATACTTAAAGCAGGAGCGTGTCAAATCCTGTCATTTTGAAGATTTTTTCCACTTCAGGGCAGACGTGGAATATCTTAAGGTCGCTCGGATTCTGCACAGACTTTCTCATCATCAACAGCACACGGAGACCGGCCTGTGATATGTAAGGCATTTTCTCTACGTCCAGTTCTATAGAATCGGCCTGAGGGGACGACTCCTGGAAGGCTTTCAGCAGGTCCGTCGCTGTGAGGGTGTCTAACCGTCCCTGTACTTTCATTACCAGCTTACCCCCTGTCACCGAACTTTCAACTTTAAAAGGAAGCTCGGGAGTCGGATCTTTCCAGGCCTTAGGGGAAGAGACACGCATAGTGAGCATGTTCATTTGCTGATAGGCATTACGGAGCTCATCATTTATGCTGGGAATATCCGGAAGATAGAGGGTGACGGGTTCTGTCTCTATAGTGAATCCCAGGTTCTCCAGGAATCGTATGGCTCCCTCCTCGCCATTGAGGAAGAGGCTGTTCTGGTTCATTTTCACATCGGCCAAACCGCCGCCTTTATCTTTGAAACTATTCATGAAAGCAAGCTCGTCACCTTTGAGCAGAGTGCCTAAGGTGAGCGCATAGATTCTCAAGATGGACAGATCGGCCGTCATCCAGGTGCCGCCATACTCCGAGAGGAGGCGGTGAATGGCCTCGCAGAGACTCACCAGCTCCGGCTCGTTGAGATACCCGAGCAGCCCTTCCGTCACGATGCATAGCTCGCCCTTGACACATCCCAACGCTTCTTTCATGGATTGGTAATTGGTGGCATCCACGGCGTGATAACTGGACAGGCTGCGCTGCTCTTGTGTCATCACCTTCTGTGCGGCTGGAGCCATGTCGTCTATCACCACCGGAAGGTCAAACCCGAAATAACGCTTTCCCGCCGAAGACACGCGGAACCCACGGGGCGAATAACCCGAAGGAAGATCCACGATAATGGTGGCGTTGCTTCGAAGCGCCGCTGTGTTGTTAATTTCATAGCGGGCCGTCTGGGCAATCATGTAACAGTTTGAGATAGAGGCGGGAATAGTCTTCGCCCGCTCTTGCAGATTTGTTTCCAGGCCGATTAAAGCCATGAGTGCCTCCGCATCCGGATCCTTCGCCTGGCACAGAACACTCAAAGTCCCTTTGGCGGTCAAATAAACAGGGTTTACTGCCTTTTGTAACTCTTTTTTGTCCAACATCAATACTTAGTTAAAAACTACTTTTAAATACTTGCATCGTTTTGAGGGTGTAAAATTAAAATAAATATCTGAGATAGAGGGGATGAAATGATGAAAATCTTGTGTTAGCGAGTTTAAAAACATAAAAATGGTACAAGAAAGGGCTTGGTGGCCCTACATAGTCGGCTGATGGAATAGCAGCGTTGCAACAAGCGAGGGCAAGAAAAAAGTGAAAAAAAGTGGGGCAATCATTCGTTTACCGCAAAAGAAATGTCGTACCTTTGCAACGCGAAACGAAATGGGACATAAAAGACCTGCACGACTCTTATAAGAGACCACGCGCGGTCTCCTAAGAGGGGTACGGGGCATTCACGATGCGTAGGCCACGATATTGAGTAAGCACCTTCATGGTATCGAGCAGGTGCCAGCGTGGCCGCTATTCAGACGCGTTAGAAGTTGACTCTTCTTTCGGGTGCCGAGAAGGAGCAGAAACGGGCAGTGGCATTGGTGATGTAGAGCACGGCCATGTTGTCGTCGTCAGCCTTGTACATCGCCTTCAGGCCTTCGTTGCGGTTGAGGAACTCTTCCTTCACGCTGAGCGTCTCGTCGTTGACGAGGGTTCCGCTCAGGCGCATCCATTCTGTGCACGAAGGCTTCAGGGCGCAAATCTCGAACTTGCCGTTGGCGGCCATCTGCTTGTAAACGTCTTTCACTTTGCCCGTCATGATGTACAGACGGCCGTCGATAATCTCTGACACGCCGAAGGGACGCACGTGAGGCTGGTCGCCGTCGGCAGTTGCGATGAAGAATGCTCCGCATTCCTTCAGGTAAGCTTGTACTTCTTCCATGTTAGCCATTTTTGTTTCGTTACTGATGGTGTCGGCTACGGTTTCCACGTTAGCCTCCTGTTCACTCTTGACAGCCTCTGCGGGCTTGTTCTGCTGGCAAGCTGCCAGCGCGAGCAGCATTGCAAAAACAAGATAGATCTTTTTCATTGTTGTCGTATGGTTAGTGCTCATCAGTCGTTGATGTAGCATTTGGTTGTCATGTCATAGTACAGCGCCTCCAGCTCTTCGAGCGTGAGGTTGCTCACGGCATGCTCGATTTTCTTGATCAGCTCTTCTCGGCGATAGTCGCTGGCTGAGCTATGGGTGTGATAGAAATCCATGGGGCTCGCGAGTTAACTGAAGAGGCCGTAGAGCTGGGCGTCGATCATGTCGGTGACTTGTTGGAAGGCTTGCGGGTTGTCGCCGAACTTGCAGTTGTCTCCATCGACGATGATGAGGTTGCCTTTGTAGCCTTCGATCCACTGCTCGTAGCGTTCGCTGAGTCCCTGGAGGTAATCGATGCGTATGCTCTGCTCGAACTCGCGGCCTCGCTTCTGAATTTGTGCGATGAGCGTGGGTATGGAGCTGCGGATGTAAATCATCAGGTCGGGCAGCTTGACGAGGGACATCATGAGGTCGAAGAGGTCGGTGTAGTTGTCGAAGTCGCGGTCGCTCATGTAGCCCTGGGCATGGAGGTTGGGGGCAAAGATGCGGGCGTCCTCGAAAATGGTGCGGTCCTGAATGATGGTTTCGGTGCTCTTGCCAATCTCCACGACGTCCTTGAAGCGCTTGTTCAGGAAGTAGATCTGGAGGTTGAACGACCAGCGGCTCATGTCCTTATAGAAATCGTCGAGATAGGGGTTGTAGTCGACGGGCTCGAAGCGTGCCGTCCAGCCGTAGTGGGCAGCAAGGAGCTTGGTGAGGGTGGTTTTGCCACTACCTATGTTTCCTGCGATGGCGATATGCATTGCTTTAAGTTGAAAGTTGAAAGTTGAAAGTTGAAAGTTCTTCGCTGAGCGAAGCGTCGCAAGCGCCGAGCGGAGAGTTGAGAGTTATTCTGGGAAGAGGTTGAAGAGGGTGCTGTCGATCTTATCCACGATGTGGGCGAAGTCGTTGGTGCGGTGCTGGAAGTCGAGGTTATCGACATCGATGGGTAGGATGCGTCCGCGGTATTTCTCGTAGATGAAGTCTTCGTAGAGGTGGTTGAGGTTGCGAAGGTAGTCGATGGGCATGGACTGCTCATAGTCGCGACCGCGCTTCTGGATATTGGCCACGAGATGGGGCACTGAGGCACGGAGGTAGATCATCAGGTCGGGATAGCGCAGGATGTCGGTCATCTGCTCGAAGAGCTCCATGTAGGTGTCGAAGTCGCGGTCGGAGAGGTTGCCCATCTGATGGTTGTTGGTGGTGAAGACGTAAACGCCCTCGTAGATACTGCGGTCTTGGATGATAGTTTTGTCAGAATGAGCCAGTTCAAGCAAATCCTTAAACCGTTGCTTGAGAAAATACACCTCGAGGTTGAATGACCATCGTGGTATATCTTTGTAGTAGTCTTCGAGGTATGGGTTATAGTCCACAGCCTCGAACTGTGCCGTCCAGCCATAGTGCTGGGCAAGCATATTGGTGAGCGTCGTCTTTCCGCTACCGATATTTCCGGCAATGACGATGTGCATAGGGTAGGTAAAGTGATTTTCTGCGTGCAAAGATAATGCTTTTGTGCGAAAACAAGAAAAAGACGCAAAGAAAATTGCGATTCTCTGCGTCTTTTTTTATGTTGTTTATGCGTCAATGTGCTCAGAGCGTAACCGGAAAGATGACCTTGAAGGTGATGTTGCGCCCAGGATTGAAGATGCCCCGACGGCCTGTTGTGCTGTTGATGTCGGCATATTTGAGACGGCTGAGATGGCTCTGGTAGGCGCAGTCGAGCAGGTTGTCGGCGATGATGTAGAGCTCACAGAGCTTGCGGCCGCCACGCAGGAGGAGGTCTGTGCCGACGGAGGCGTTGAGGAGCGTATAGGCGGGTGTGGCGGTTTCGGTGCCGGCAACGCGGTAGTAATGGTTCTGCTTGAAATAATGCTCCATGCCGACGCTGACATAGGCATTGTCGAAGAGGTGGTCGGCGCGGTGGTGGTTGGCGGCCTCATGGGCGTGGTGAGGCGCGTCGGAGTGGTGGTCGCCGTTGTGGGTGAATTCCCATTTGACCTCAGCCGTGAGACGGGCAGGAGGCGTGAGGGGCAGATAGCGCGATTCCTCGGGCTGGTGCAACTGGCGGGCATCGACCATCGAGAAGGTGGAACCGATGTGCAGCTGGTGGATGGGGTGAAGGTCGAAACCGGCTTCGAAGCCCTTGAGGAGGGCGTCGCCCTGGGTGTAGGTGAAGAGGCGGTAGGAAGGGGGGAGGGAACCCTCGCCTAATGGCGAGGTCACAGTGGCGGGAGTGGAGACGGCAACAGGGGTGGTGGGATGGTTGATGGCTTCGGCGAAGATGTAGTTGTCGATGCGGTTGATGAAGAGGGCGGCTTCGAAGGAGATGTAGCGGCTGCTGTAGTCGAAGCCGAGATCGCCCTGCCAGCTGTGCTCGGGACGGAGGTCGCGGTTGCCGATTTCGTAACGAAGCGTACCGTGGTGGATGCCATTGCTGCCGAGTTCGCTGAGGTTAGGAGCGCGGAAGCCGCGGGCGGCATTGGCACGGATGTTGAGGTGGTTGTTGGCGTGATAGACAGCGCCGACGGAACCGCTGAGGGCTGCGAAGTTGCGCGTGAAGTCGGCAAAACGCTGTGCACCATCATCGATGAGGGATAAACTATGGAGGTAGCGGTTGTCGAAGCGCAGGCCGCCGCTGAGGGTCCAGCGGTCGAGGGCCTTGCTGGCGGTGGCGTAAACGCCGATGTCGAAGAGGTTGTAGGCAGGGATGAGGAACTCTTCGCCTTTGTTCAGCGAGCGCTGGTACATACCGCCGACGCCAGCCGTGAGCTTCCAGCCTTCGAAGGCGTTATAGAGGTAGCGGGCATCATAGGTGAGGGTGTGGAGGAGGAAGTCGAGGCCGGGGCCTTCGTGGTGGTCGTCATCGTCGTGGTCGGCGTCATCGTGGTGGTGCTCTTCAAATTCCTGACGGCGGTTCTGCTGGTAGCCGATGATGGCTTTGAGGAGGCCATCGCCGAGGACAAAGGAGTTGTCGAGGACGGCTTTGTAGTGGCGGATCTGCTGATAGGGCAGGGCTTTGTGGTAGGTCTTGAGGTTGTCGTTAGGATATTGGTCGTCATCGTAGAGCAGCTTGCCTGTTTCAGGGTCGCGCTCGCCCTCGGTCATGCTGGGTGTGGTGTGGTAGTAGCTGAGGGTGAGGTGCGAGAAGCCCCAGTCGCGATTCAATCCGAGCATGGCATTGACGGCCCGTTCGTGGAACTGCGTGCCTGGGACATAGCCATCATATTTATTTTTATACGCGTGCGCGAGCTTTTCGCTGTAGCGTCCGTTCCAAACGAACCCTTTCTTGTTGCCTCCGAAACGTAGGGAATAGTCGAAGAGGCCGCTGTTGGTCTGATATTCCGAGGAGAAGCTGGCCCCCATGCGTCCCTCCGGTTCAACGGCTTCGGGGTGGAAGATGATGACGCCTGCCATGGCGTCGGAGCCGTACATCAGTGATGCCGGTCCTTTAAGGATCTCCACCTGCCCGACGGTCTGTCCGTCCAGTTCAAGGCCGTGCTCATCGCCCCATTGCTGTCCCTCCTGGCGAACGCCGTCGGCCACGGAGACGATGCGATTGTAGCCTAAACCGCGGATGACAGGCTTGGAAATGCCACTGCCGGTAGTCACCTGAGCAACACCGGGTTGCTTGGCGATGGCATCGACGATGTTGGTGGAAGATGTTTGGTGGAGGGTCTTCTGCGTGACGACCGAAACGGGCGTTGCTGATTGTTTGCGTTTGATCTGACCAACGGGGCTGGACACGACAACCTCATCGAGGTCAAGATGGTGGAAGTAGATGTCGGCGGAATCGGGTGCCGACTGCGCCAAGGCCGTCGTGCATACACACAACAGCACCAGCGCACAATATGCTGATTTCATAAGATATTAATAAATAAAAAGGTGAATAGATGAATTAAAATAAAAGAAAAACCGTTGTCATCTATTCACAGGGAGGTGCTCGCGAACATAAATCACCGCCAGTGTAAGCGCCGACGAACGCAACGGGGCGCAAGAAAGCGGGACGGTGAGTGGAGGTGAGGAGATGAAGAAGGATGAACGAGGCAACCAGAAGGCTGACATGCAGCAACTGGCAAAGCACACAATCGTGGAGATGGCCATTAGCGTTGGATAAATGTCCGGGGTGTGCCTGATGGTTGACGCACTCCACGCAAGTCGATTCTGGGTTGCTGTTGTCATCGTGAACATGAAGTGCAGCAAAGGCCATCATCGGCACAAATACCGACAATAGCAACCACGCATATAGCTGTCTTCTGTGTTCTATTTTCATTTCGTTGGCAAAGATAATGTGATTTTTTCAATTTTTGTGCGGCTATATAATTATTTTGTATTACCTTTGCACACGTTAACAAAATAGAGACAGTATGTTTTCAGGAATTGTAGAAGCTACAGCAACCGTTGTAGCCATCGAACGCGAGCAGGACAATATGCATTTCACGCTGCGCTGTCCCTTCACTTCGGAACTGAAGATCGACCAGAGCATCGCCCACAATGGCGTGTGCCTCACCGTTGTGCGCATCGAAGGGGACACTTATGTCGTCACCGCTATGCGTGAGACGCTGGAGCGCTCCAACCTCGGCCTGCTGCAGGTGGGCGACGAGGTGAACGTGGAACGCTCGATGCAGATGGGAGGCCGTCTGGACGGTCACATCGTGCAAGGCCACGTTGACCAGACGGCGCGTTGCGTGCGCGTCGAGGATCAGGAAGGCAGCTACGAGTTCACCTTTGAATATGATGTTGATCCCGAGATGGTCAGCCGTGGTTACTTCACCGTGGACAAAGGGTCGGTGACGGTCAATGGCGTGTCGCTGACGGTGTGCCGGCCGACGAAGAACACTTTTGCCGTGTGCATTATCCCTTACACCTTCGAGGTGACCAATTTCCATAATATCAAGGAAGGTACGGTTGTGAACATCGAGTTCGACATCCTGGGCAAGTACATCGCGCAGTACCAGAGCAGGATGAAAGAGCTTTCGCGATAAAATCGCGAAGAAATAAACGGAACGCAAGTAAGCGGCTCGATGGGGAGATGCCTGATGAGGAGATGCCTGATGAGGAGTAGGGTGATGAGCAGGAAACCGTAGAGCTGGAACTTTGCATGTGACGGGAATATATAAACAATTGATTAATAGAAACATTAAAGATATGGCAGAGATTATCAACAACGAAGCTCAGGAGAAAAAGAGCGTGAGCTTCATCGAACAGAAAGTGATTAACGACTTGGCCGAAGGCAAGAATGGCGGCCGAATGCAGACGCGTTTCCCGCCAGAGCCGAACGGTTACTTGCATATCGGTCATGCCAAAGCTATAGCCATCGACTTCGGCTTGGCAAAGAAGTACGGCGGAAAATGCAACCTTCGCTTTGACGATACTAATCCTCAGAAGGAAGATACGGAGTACGTCAATGCCATTGAGAAGGACATCAAGTGGTTAGGCTTCGAGTGGGCCAATATCTACTATGCCTCCGACTATTTCCAGCAGCTTTGGGACTTCGCCGTATGGTTGATCAAGCAGGGACGCGCTTACGTCGATGAGCAGAGTGCTGAGGTGATTGCCCAGCAGAAAGGCACCACCACCTCGCCTGGCACCAACAGTCCCTTCCGCGATCGTCCCATTGAGGAGAACCTCCGTCTGTTTGAGTTCATGAACAGCGGCAAGTGCGAGCCCGGAACTCTTGTACTTCGTGCCAAGATAGATATGGCGCATCCCAATATGCTCTTCCGCGACCCGCTGATCTACCGCGTGCTGAATATTCCGCATTGGCGCACCGGCTCTCAGTGGAATGCTTATCCCATGTACGACTTCACACACGGACAGAGCGACTACCTCGAGGGTGTCACCCATTCGTGGTGTACGCTGGAATTCGTGGAGCATCGTCCCTTGTACGACCTCTTTGTCACATGGATGAAAGAGTGGCGCGGCGAAACGGACAACATCGAAGACAACCGTCCTCGTCAGACCGAGTTCAATAAGCTGAACCTCAACTACACGCTGATGTCGAAGCGTAACCTGTTGGCGTTGGTCAAGAATGGCTTCGTAAGCGGTTGGGACGACCCCCGCATGCCGACCATCTGTGCCTTCCGTCGTCGCGGTTACTCGCCCGAGAGCATCGTCAACTTCATCGATAAGATCGGTTATACGACCTACGATGCGTTGAACGACTTTGCATTGTTGGAGAGCGCTGTTCGTGAGGACCTGAACCAGCGAGCTACGCGCGTCTCTGCTGTCGTGAATCCCGTGAAGCTCATCATCACCAACTACCCCGAAGGGCAGGTGGAAGAACTGGAGGCAGTGAACAATCCTGAGCATCCCGAAGATGGAACACACATCATCGAGTTCAGCCGTGAACTTTGGATTGAGCGCGATGACTTCCAGCCCGTTGCCGAGAAGAAGTTCATGCGTCTGGCTCCTGGCAAGGAAGTGCGCCTGAAGAACGCCTATATCATTAAGTGCAACGAGGAGGACGAGCATCCCTACGATGTTGATGCTGAGGGTAATGTCACTTGCATCTACGCCACCTACGACCCAGAGACACGTAGCGGACAGCCTGGTGCCGACCGTAAGATCAAGGGTAAGACTTTGCACTGGCTCAGTTGTGGCCATTGCCTGCCTGCCGAGGTGAGGATGTACGAACGCCTGTGGCAAGTGGAGAATCCACGCGACGAGTTGGCCCGTCTGCAGGGCGAAGGACTCTCGAATGTGGAAGCGATGCAGCAGATGATGAACCCCGACTCGCTTCATGTGCTCACGAATTGTTATATTGAGAAGTTCGTCAAGGACATGCCGGCGTTGACCTACCTGCAGTTCCAGCGTATCGGCTACTTCAACATAGATACTGATTCTACTCCAGACCACCTCGTATTTAACAAGACCGTAGGTCTAAAGGACAGCTTCAAGAAGTGATAGCGTTAAAAGTGAATGCGTTTAGACGACGACCTTAAATATTTTGAAGATCCGGAATTCAAGAAGATTCTGGCACAATACGAAGCAGCTCGCGACGGCGGCGAGCTGCTTTACATGGATGCTGATGAGCTCACGGATATTGCGGAGTATTACGCGATGGTCGCCAACGACGAGAAGCGCAGCAACGAGGTGATAGACTTCGCCTTGCAATTGCATCCTGATGCCGTTGATCCTCAGATCTTAAGGGCACGTCAGTATATGCTGAAAGGCGATAATGCGAAGGCCCACAAGCTGTGCGACGCTATCGGCGACCAGCAGCATCGCGAAGTGTATTTCCTTCAAGCCGAGCTTTTGATTCGCGAGAACAAGGAGGATGATGCTTTCAGTCTGCTCTTTCATGTTTCTGATACCATTGACGAGGACAGGGATTACTTCATCTACGATTCCGCTTATATCTTCATTGACTATCAGCTATATGACTTGGCGCTGACCTTTGCCAACATACTTGAAGAAATGTCGCCCAACTGGTACAAGACCTGGCAGTTGCAAGCCGACGTGCAGTTGGGGTTGGAGAACAATCGTTCTGCCCTGTCATATTTGGAACGAATGCTTGATGTTGATCCTTTCTGCGTCGAGACATGGAACTGGTGTGCTGAGGCACATACCAATTTGGGTGAGTACAACGAGGCTATCGAAAGCACGGACTACGCCTTAGCCGTTGAGCCGGAGAATGAACGTTCGCTGCAGCTAAAAGCCTGGGTGCTGTTGCAACAATGTAACTACGACGAAGCACATCAGTTGTACGCTCAATTGCAGCGTATCAACCCGGAGTGTGAACAGCATTTTCTGTATGACTCCTATTGCATGATGGACACCGACCACATCGACACCGCCTTGAAGTTGATAGAACAGGCAGAACAGTTGGCAGGTGGCGTGAGCGTGGATCAACTGGCCATCTTCGAACATCATGCTCAGTTGCTCAGCCGTATGGGTGATGTTCAGGGTGCACTCCATTATCTCGACGAAGCAGATAAAATGAGGCTCGTCTTCGATGTAAGCTTGGACGATCGGCTTCTTCGAACACGCGTCTTCTTGGAGAACGATCGCTTTGACGAGGCTTCGGCTTACATGGTAGAACAGGGCAACAGCCTTCAGGACAAACCCGATCAGTTGTTCAAGCTCTTCAAGAAGTTCATAGCCCTTCTCAGTGATTATGGCTATTATGAAGAGCTCATTCAATTTGTGGAGCAGAAGCTCGATGCGTACCGCATTTATGATCAAGGTTCCGAAGGCGAGTATTACACCTTCCTGTCTTATTCGTATATGATGTTGGGCAATGATGAAGCGGCATTAAAATATCTCCGCAAGGCCATTGACGCCAATGCGCCTAACCTCACGGAGATATATGCTGAAATGTTTCCCAATGTCAAGGCCGACGAGCTGTACGACTATTATTATTATAAGGTGTATGGCCGTTGGCCGGAGAGGTGACAGGTTAACAGGGAATCTTATCGATGCGCTTCTGATGGCGTCCGCCTTCGAACTTCGTGGTGAAGAACTCGTCGAGGCAGGCTGCTGTGGTGCTTTCATCAATGAAGCGCCCAGGGAAGACGATGACGTTGGCGTCGTTGTGCTGACGGATGAGATGGGCTATCTCGGGCAGCCACACTAATCCGGCGCGTACGCCCTGATGCTTGTTCAGCGTCATCGAGATGCCTTCGCCAGACCCGCAGACGGCAATGCCAGGATAGACACTTCCGTCCTCAATGGCACGGCCGAGCAGGTGACCGAAGTCGCTGTAGTCGCACGAGGCCTCGCTGTACGTGCCAAAGTCCTTGTAGGCAATACCCCTTTCCTCGAGGTACTTCTTGATGTATTCTTTTAAAGGGTAGCCAGCGTGGTCGCTGGCTAACCCTACAATTTTAACGTCCATAATCAAAGGATGGCTTTAACCTGCTTGTAAACGTTTTCAGCCGTGAAGCCGAGCTTCTCATCGAGCACCTTGTAAGGAGCGCTGAAGCCGAAGCTGTTGAGACCCCAAACACAACCGTCGGCACCTACGAGACCTTCGAGGTTCACGGGCAGACCGGCGGTGAGACCGAACTTCTTCACGCCGCAAGGCAGAATAGCCTGCTGGTAGTCCTTAGGCTGGCTGCGGAACAGGCCTTCGGAGGGCACGCTGACGATGCGCACCTTCACGCCGTCCTTGCGCAGGAGCTCTGTGCCGGCAACGAGGGTCGAAACCTCGGAACCGCTGGCCAATAGGATCACATCAGGATT
>JAEEGL010175457.1_pt1 | contig 16381 bp, 20 predicted proteins | sample 9134231 | NCBI WGS metagenome assembly JAEEGL01 (sample SAMN16246548, study PRJNA631951) | gut metagenome | biome: gut microbiome; feature: rumen; material: fiber-attached | host: Bos | place: Iran: Karaj | collected 2018-10
AATGTTTCCCGTTCAGCTGCGGACTGACTGTTGTCACCGTGTACAGCGCTTCCTCCTACACACACGTCCCACAGATTCGAAAAGCCTTGCTTGAACGGCTGCCGCTGCTGGATCAGCATCCTTCCGCAGCTATCGAAGATGCAGATATGAACGACAAGGTGATAGAGTCCCACAGGTATAGGTTCTCCCCTGAAGACTGTCCGATTTGTTTTTACCCTATCCGCAGTGTACAAATCAAACACTTCCCTCTCAGGCATCTCTTTCTCCTTTCACGAACTCTGCCGTCCTCTGCCTTGCAAGATTGAGTTCCTCATCTCTGTAGCCATGTCCTGCGCCTTCGATGATGACCATGTCACAGTCATCATAGACCTCCTGAGCCTTCTCTACTGCAGGAAGCGGTACCACGAAATCACTGTCTCCATTGATGATGAGAACCGGGCCATGATACCCGCATATCTCATGATATACGTCAATCTCAGCAGCCTCACGATCCAATGCCTCACCGAACGGAACACCGAAAGCCTCATGCACACCGGATTCCATACGTCTTTTCGCAGCCTCCGGAATAATGAATGCAGGATACCAGAGTATGACGCCTGCAAGCTCCGGATGTTTCGAAGCAGTCAGAGCCGAAACCAGTCCGCCCTGGCTTTCTCCCTGAAGGAATATCTTTTCGGGATCGACTTCAGGAAGAGTCTTCACAAATTCGATCGCTGCTTCCAGATCCGCACATTCCGTACCGATTGTCATGTCCATCATGTTCCCGTCGCTCTCACTCTCAACGCCTCCACCACAGAAAGCGAAAGCAAGGCAACAGATGTCCTCTTTTGCGTATACCGGCCCGTGACCGGCAACATGCCGATAACAACCGTTGAATCCGTGACTCACGATGATTACAGGTTTTCGTCCCTTTTTGTCGGGAGCAAAGAACACCCCTCTGACCGTCTGACCTGTTTCATTCTTGAATTCTACAGTTCTTTCCATTTTTCCGCCTTACATTCAGTACAATGTTTCAATGTCCCCGGTGATCCCGTATTCCTTTCGGAACCGTGCAAGATCGGAAGCATTGCGAATCAGCATGACTTCACGGAAACGGCCCGTAGACAATTCCACAAATCCTGCTGACTTTTCTCCTGTGCAGATGCTCGAACGGATTACAGGCTTGAGAAGTGCGGAATCAAAGTGCTGCTGTTTGTTTTTCCCGAACAACATGGTCTGCTCTCTTTCTGTTCCAAACGGCCTGGTCTACGGTTGTAATTCCTTTACGCCGTTACCGTCTCTGAGCCAATATGTTTTTTGAAAAAATCTGTCACGGTTTTTTCATACAGCGGTGTATCCACAAGATAGGAGATGGCATGACGCGCACCGTGTACCGTTAGGAATTCCTTCTCAGAAGCGCACGCCTGATAGCAGATTCCGCTCATAGGATACGGCACAAAGTCGTCTTCGTCTCCATGGATGAGAAGAAGCGGAATCTTCGTTTTCGAGAGTGCCTTCTCTGCAGATGCAGATTCAGGATCAAAGTTACCAAAGACGATGGCAGCAACCCTTGCAAGGAAATATGCCGGTCCGATCGGCCAGTGATTGTATCCGCATACCGTCCGAATGATGTCTCTGGGAGAATTATATCCGCAATCGGCAATAATGCCCTTTACCTCTTCAGGCAGAGGCAGATCAGCAGCCATCATCACGGTCGCAGCTCCCATGGACACACCATACAGGAAGATCGGATAATCCTTTCCCCACTCCTTCTGAGCAAACTGCGTCCAGGAAAGTGCATCCCTTCTTTCCTTGACTCCGAATGTCAGCGCATGGCCCTCACTGCGCTGATGTGCCCGCTGATCGACAGCCAGCACGTTATAGCCCAGTGCATGGCACAGTTTGATGCCTCCTACGCAGTCACGCTTCACAGAACTGCGGTAACCGTGAAACAGGATCACTAGAGGCGCGCCGGGTCTGGATGCAAAATAACGCCCCCAGAGCTGAAGGCCATCATAGGACTTTGTCGTAACCCACTCATAAGGCAGCGATTCCATATGCTCCAAAAGAGCCTGGATATCATCCTTGTATTCTTTATAGGCACTGTAGTCCGTTTCCTGCTCAGGCGTTTTGTTGACTCTCTTATAGCTGAAACTGTAAGCCCAGTAGGCTCCCACGAGAATCAGGACAGCCAAGGCGAGAAGAACCCCGCCGAAGATCCATACCATAATGTCCTCCATGTCGCCGATATAGGCGTTTTTTCTACTCCTAATATACGCTTTTCGGATACCAACTTCAAGAAGAACAAAAGGAAAAGAGCCGGTGCTGAACCGACTCTTTTGCCTTATTCTCCCAAGATGCCGTATCGCCCTTTTATAGACCCGCCGTTCGGCAGGTGGGTATCAGGCTCCGGTTTGCTGTCTTCCCCATCAGCCCGAAAGCGGGGGGCATGACATCTGCTGGCAGACCTTGATTCCCGGATCTATAATGTGGGTCCTAAACAGGGCAGCACGCACATCCCAGGATAAGAAATATGGTGGGATTGAATGGGCTCGAACCATCGACCTCCACGATGTCAACGTGGCACTCTAACCAGCTGAGCTACAATCCCAAGCGCCTACTCATTATACATAAACTGTTCTGTTTTTGCAAGCTTTTTTTTCGTCTCAGACTCATGATTGTCTTTTTTGACAGTGCATTTGCATTTTCCCCTTTTCACAGGAATATCTTTGCGTTCCGTCCCACTCGTGATATAATGAAAAAGTGTGAACGGTGGATCCGTTCCTTCATTCCATAGGAGGTCGTCTGATGCTCACTCCCCGTACTCAAGTCATATCCCTGCCAGACATGGATGCTATCAAGTCTTTCGTATCCATCGTATCCGTGTTCCCTCAGGAAATGGATCTGCGTGTATCCCGGTATGTCGTGGATGCAAAATCCATTTTGGGCATCATGAGTCTCGGCCCCCAGGCCAGTGTTCACCTCGACATTTACGGAGAAGATCCCGAATCAGTGATCGAAGCGATCCGGGAATTCACGGTACAAGAATGAGTACAAGAAAAATGCGTCCTCTTCACCGCCCCGAGCATCTGACGGAAAGCCGGCTCATGATTCTTTATGCCCTTGCCAAAATGCAAGGACCTCTGTCAGTAGATCAGCTTACCGTCATGATGGTAGACCGCGGATGGATGACCTATTTTGATCTCAAAGAGTTCCTCCAGGGTTTTCTCGATGAAGGTCTCACGACTAAAGAAGACAGAGATCAGATGGAACTGTATCGGATCACTTCTTCCGGACTCTCGGTCATTCTTCCTCTGGCAGGTACGATCCAGCCCGCCGTCAGGGATGCGTTGGATGAGATCATTTCTTCCAACTGGCCGGAACTCATGCGTCAGACCGATACGGTCGCGCTCATCCGCCAGAACACACCTGACGACTTCTCTGTTACTCTCAAACTGACGGAAAACGGGCAGGAGATTTTCAAACTGGAAATGTCCGCTTCTTCCGCCCATGAAGCAGAGCTTCTCAGTCGAAAATTCAAATCGCAGGGAAGTGAACTCTATGCCCGCTTCCTGCAGGACATGACGCAGGATCTTTATGATGAAGACCTAAAGGAGGATTTATGATGTATAAGCACATTAATCGTGGCACCTGCTCCAGAGGAGTAACTTTCGATCTGATCGACGGCAAAGTATATAACGTTTGTTTTGATGGCGGGTGTAACGGCAACACCAAAGGTGTCGCCGCTCTTGTCGAAGGAATGGATGCTCAGGAAGCGATCCGCCGTATGGAAGGGATCCAGTGCGGCACCAAAGGCACATCTTGTCCTGACCAGCTTGCCCGTGGAATCCGTGAAGCCTTGGCTTCACTGCAGTGATGCTGCTGCGCCGCGCTGAGAAGCGCGATATCCCCCGTATCGGCGAACTTCTTCTGCAAGTCAATAATGTTCATGCGGAAGGAAGGCCGGATCTTTTCATTCCAAACCGACGCAAGTATACAGACACGCAGCTCGAAATGATCCTGAAGGATGAGAATCTTCCCGTGTACGTAGCTGAAGATGAAAGCGGGACGGTCAGAGGTTACTCATTCTGTCAGCTGGAGGATATCCCTGCGGGCGGGAATCTTGTTGCACGCCGGCATTGCTATATCGATGACATCTGCGTTGATCAGTGCATGCGCAGAAAAGGCTTTGGGAAAGCCCTCTATCAGTATACTGTGGATCAGGCCCGTCTCATGGGATGCTATCACGTAACTCTGAACGTCTGGACTCTGAACAAGGAGGCAATGGCATTCTATCAGGCCTGCGGCATGAAGCCTCTGAAAACCGTTATGGAGGTCATTCTGTAAAAAACTCATTCAGCTGTTTGCTGCTGTCCGTACATCGTCAAGTGTTCCGGTATAAAAAAGCACGCCGCCAGGTTTGATCACCTGACAGCGTGTTTTTTGATGGGTCAAAACGAAGTCTTCAGAAACTCCATAAGCTTCTTTACAGGATCTTAAGTAGCATGGAATGGGACTCATCCATTTCGACATGGACGATATGATCTCGTTCCAGTTCTCTCATGAGATCCGAGAAACGTGAATATCCAAGATCCTTTTCCTCGAAATCTGGATAATCCTGTTGGATCGCTCCTTTTACGATAGACGGATTGACACGATCAAATCCTTCTTCCTTAAACTTCTGAAGAGCATCCGAGAAAACCTGCTTCCAGTTGTTTCGATTCAAAGCCGCTTCCGGCATGATCGATACGGTCTCTGTCTCGTTGAGATAAACCTTCAGCGAATGATTATCATCGACAACACGGATCGACCTGTACTTCTGCGCAAGCATGAGCAACAACTTACCGAAAGACGCAAAGCCGAAAGAACGTTCATCGAATTCCGGCATAAGACGGCTGACCGTCTTTTTCAGTTCACTGGCGTAAAGATAATCATCTCCAGAATCAAGGTCTCCAAGAATCCTGACGATAAGTGCGTTCAGATCTTCCGCAGAGGTCGTATTCGCTCCGCCATTACTCTGGCGGCGAACAGTCTTCTTCCCCGAACGGGAAGCCGTTACACGTTCCAGGAAGATAAACTCGCTGCATGCATTGATAAAGACCTTGCTGGCAACTTCGCTGCGGGAAATCCCCAGGACGTATTTGCCCATAGACTTTAGTTTTCCTACCAGCGGGGTATAATCGCTGTCCCCGGAAACGATGCAGAAGCAGTCAATCAAATCGTTCTTGTAGGCCACCTCCAATGCGTCGATGACCAGCTGGATATCCAGATTGTTCTTCTGGTTATACCCCCATCTGATCGAGGGCACAACATTGAACGTATTAGACAGCAGCAGTTCTTTAAGATTGCTGTAGCTTTCTGAATAACCATAGACTTTACCCAGCAGGATATCGCCCCGGATCTTAACCTTCTCGATTACATCCTGCAGTGTTTCGCTTTTTCCTCCGCAATTCTCCAGATCCACGAACAGCGCATAATTGGTTCTTTCCATTCTGTTTCACCTCCTTTCCATGATTTTGGGCCCGCAAGCCCTTTTTTAATTGTACCATATTTATCACTGAGGCACAAGAAAAACCGCCTGTACAGGCGGTTTTTCTGCAGGGTTGATCTGATCTTATTTGATCTCGACTTTGGCGCCGACTTCTTCGAACTTCTTGGCGATTTCCTCGGCTTCTTCCTTGGAGATGCCTTCCTTCAGAGGCTTGGGAGCCTCGTCGACGACAGCCTTGGCTTCCTTCAGTCCCAGACCGGTCACTTCGCGGACGACCTTGATGACCTTGATCTTCTCAGCGCCGACTTCCGTCAGGATGGCGTCGAATTCGGTCTTCTCTTCCTCAGCGGGAGCAGCACCAGCAGCAGCGGGGCCAGCAGCGACGGCAACGGCGGCAGCAGCGCTCACGCCGAAGACTTCTTCCAGTTCCTTGACAAGCTCAGAGAGTTCGAGAACATTCATACCCTTCAGGGCTTCGATGATTTCAGCTTTAGACATGAGATAAATCCTCCTTCAATGATTAAGCAGTTTCTTTCTGCTCGCGTATTGCGTTGACCACACGGGCGAACGCGGCGGCCGGGCCGTTCATGACGCTGAACAGCTGAGCCAGCAGGACATTCTTCTCCGGAATCTTGGAGAGAGCATCCACGGTTTCAGGTCCATAGACCTGATTGCCAATGACGCCTACTTTCACGACGCCCTTTTTGGAATCACGAATGAAATCCGTGATGATCTTGGCCGCAGCCGTAGGATCGTCATAGGAGAAGGCTACCGCAGTAGCGCCTTCCAGATGGGGATCCAGAGCGGAGAGACCGAGGTTGTCGGCAGCACGACGCAGCATCGTGTTTTTCAGGACACGGTACTCGACATTGGCGGCACGGAACTTGGCGCGCAGAGCCGTCACTTCTTCCACGGTCATACCCGTGTAATCAATGAAGACCACGCTTTCAGAGCGGTTGAATTTATCCTGGATGTCGGAAACCACTTGCTCTTTTGCCAGAATCGTTTCTTGGTTCATCTTGCACCTCCTTATCGTTTGATGACGCGGAGCCATGAAAAAACCCCGCGCAGTAACAAGACGCGGGGTGTACGCATTCAAAGGAATGTCGGCCTCGGCAGGAGACTTACGTCCTTGGGTCCTTTCGGACGCCTGCTGTCTTCGGTTACTGACTTATTGATTATAGACGGTTTTCCGCCTATTGTCAACTTAGAAATTGGTGACCATCCGGATGCCGGGGCCCATGGTGGTGGAAACCACGATGCTGCGCAGGTAAGTGCCCTTCGCGGCAGCAGGCTTCGCACGAACGACGGCATCGATCAGAGCGGTCAGGTTCTCACTCAGCTTCTCAGAGCCGAAGGAAACCTTACCTACGGGGACATGCACGATAGAGGTCTTGTCCACACGGTATTCAACCTTACCGGCTTTCGTCTCAGTGATAGCACGGGCGATATCGTCCGTAACGGTCCCGGAGCGGGGGTTAGGCATGAGGCCTTTGGGGCCGAGGACACGGCCCAGACGGCCGATCACACGCATCATGTCGGGAGTCGCGATTACGACATCATAGTCGAACCAGTTTTCCTTCTGGATCTTGTCCACCAGTTCCTCAGCGCCAACGTAATCCGCACCTGCATCGATGGCTTCCTGAGCCTTCTCAGCTTTGGCGAACACCAGGACGCGGATGGTACGGCCGGTGCCATGGGGCAGGATCACGGTGCCGCGCACCTGCTGATCCGCATAACGGGGATCGACGCCCAGACGCATGGAAATCTCCACAGTCTCGTCGAACTTGGCTTTGGCGGTCTTCTGAAGAAGTTCTACCGCCTCAGGCAGGGTATAAAGCTGCTGCCTGTTGAACAGCTTGGCGCTGTCTGTATATTTCTTGCCGTGTTTCATTTCATTCTCCTTGTGGTATGAACGGAGCTGAGCTCCTCCCACTGTTGTGTTAGTCGGCGACCGTCACGCCCATGCTGCGGGCGGTACCGGCGACCATGCTCATCGCGGCTTCCACAGAAGCGGCGTTCAGGTCTTCCATCTTCAGGGTAGCGATCTCACGGATCTGATCCTTGGTGATCGTAGCAACCTTATCGCGGTTGGGACGTCCGGAACCGGATTCAATGCCGCATGCCTTTTTGATCAGAACGGCAGCCGGGGGCGTCTTTGTGATGAAGGTGAAGGAACGATCCTGATAGACCGTGATCACCACGGGAATGACCAGACCTGCCTGGTTAGCGGTACGAGCGTTGAACTCTTTGCAGAAGCCCATGATGTTCACGCCGTGCTGGCCCAGAGCCGGGCCGATCGGGGGCGCAGGATTAGCTTTGCCGGCATTCACCTGCAGCTTCACCATAGCCATGACTTTTTTAGCCATTGTAAAAAACCTCCAAATATAATGTGGTCAAAGCGGGCGTACACCCTCCCACTCTGCAAACCCTCTTTCGAGGGACAGCATACAAATCAGATTTTCTGTACTTCGAGGAATCCCAGTTCGACAGGGGTGTCTCTTCCGAACATGGACACGATCACGCGGCAGCGTTCGCGCTCGGGGTACAGCTCATCGATCACGCCTTCAAAATCTTCCAAGGCGCCGCCAAGCACCTTCACCCGGTCTCCCAGATGGAGCTCGACATCGATCGGTGCGCGTTCCTGCATCATTGTGGCGACTTCAGCTTCCGTCAACGGAACGGGCTTGCTGCCCGGACCTACAAAGCCCGTGACGCCGCGGGTATTGCGCACAACATACCAAGACTCGTCCGTCATGACCATCTTGACCATGACGTAACCCGGGAAAACCTTCTGCTGGCGCACATGACGCTTGTCATTGCGAACCTCAAGGATCTCCTCCATCGGTACCTGGACTTCCTGGATGATATCCTGCATTCCGCGGTTTTCCACGGTCTTTTCGAGATTGGCTTTTACCTTGTTTTCATAGCCGGAATAGGTATGTACAACATACCACAGGGCCTGACTGCTTTTTGCTTCAGACATTGCCTTCCCCTGTTTACGCCACGATCAGGTTGATGAGGGCTGTAAAACCGGTATCGATTCCAAACAGGATCACCATAAAGATCGCAATGAAAACGATGACCGCGATAGAACTCGTAACGAGTTCTTTCCTCGTGGGCCAGGTTACTTTCTTCAGCTCCGCTACGACTTCACGATAGAAGCGGGCAGTACGTTTGAAAATATTCGGCTTCGCGTTCTTTTTCGGCGCACTGGCCTTCTGAGGCGCGATGCTCTTCTTGCCATTATCGGGCATAGTTCCTGTCCTCCGTCCGATTCAATCAGCGGGTTTCCCGATGTTCGGTGGTCCGCTTGCAGAAACGGCAGTACTTTTTCAAAGTCAGACGATCGGGATCGTTCTTCTTGTTCTTCTTTGTATCGTAATTGCGCTGTTTGCACTCGGTGCACGCCAGGGTCACTTTCACACGCATGGGTATTTCTCCTTTACACGACAAATAAGTCCTCGGAAGGACAGCTTCGGATATTGTAACACAGCACCATATGCATGTCAAGGACTTGACGGCCATTTTCCCTAAAAAACTTGCACAGGATGTACGCCGGTTTCTTAGCCGATCCATGCACAGGAAAACCGTTTCTTCTCCCTGTTTCAAAGAAGAGATCCCGCCGATAAGCGGGATCTCCTTGTTTTGAACCGAGACAGTATCTGTCTTAGCCGATGATCGCGGACACGACGCCGGATCCGACCGTACGGCCGCCTTCACGGATAGCGAAGCGCAGGCCTTCTTCGATGGCGATGGGGGTGATCAGGGTGATCTCCATCGTGACGTTGTCGCCAGGCATGACCATCTCTACGCCTTCGGGCAGAGCGATGGTGCCGGTAACGTCCGTCGTGCGGAAGAAGAACTGGGGACGATAGCCGTTGAAGAACGGGGTGTGACGGCCGCCTTCAGCTGCGGTCAGCACGTACACTTCGCCTTTGAAATGCGTGTGGGGCGTGATGGACTTCGGTTTGGCCAGAACCTGGCCGCGCTCGATCTCATTGCGCTGCACACCACGGAGCAGTACGCCGATGTTGTCGCCGGTGATGGCCTGATCCAGCAGTTTGCGGAACATTTCAACGCCGGTTACCACGACCTGACGGGTCTCGTCCTTCAGACCGACGATCTCGACGGTATCCTGAACCTTGACGGTACCACGCTCGACACGGCCCGTAGCCACGGTGCCGCGGCCGGTGATGGAGAACACGTCTTCAACAGGCATCAGGAAGGGCTTGTCCACGTCGCGCTCGGGCGTCGGGATGTAGGAGTCGACAGCGTCCATCAGTTCGAACACGCACTTGCAGTCCGGATCGTTCTTCAGATCGCCGCCCTTCTGAGCAGCTTCCAGGGCCAGCAGAGCGGAGCCCTTGATCACGGGGATCTCGTCGCCGGGGAAGTCATATTCGCTCAGCAGTTCACGGATCTCCATCTCGACCAGTTCAAGCAGCTCGTCGTCGTCGACTTGGTCAGTCTTGTTCATGAACACGATGATGTAGGGAACACCGACCTGACGGGCGAGCAGGATGTGCTCACGGGTCTGGGGCATGGGGCCGTCAGCAGCGGACACGACCAGGATCGCGCCGTCCATCTGAGCAGCACCGGTGATCATATTTTTTACGTAATCCGCGTGCCCGGGGCAGTCGACGTGAGCGTAGTGACGCTTCTCGGTCTCGTACTCGACGTGTGCGGTGTTGATCGTGATACCACGGGCCTTCTCTTCGGGGGCCTTGTCGATTTCGTCGTAACGCTGGGCGGCAGCCTGGCCGTACACGGACAGAGCAGTCGTGATAGCGGCGGTCAGGGTCGTCTTGCCATGGTCAACGTGGCCGATGGTGCCGATATTGATATGCGGCTTGGTTCTTTCAAAAGTCTGTTTAGCCATCTGAAAAATCTCCTAATGATTCTTATCTGCCGACGATCTTGTCGGCGATGTTCTTCGGGACCTGTGCGTAGTGAGAGAAGATCATGGTGAAGTTGCCGCGTCCCTGGGTCCGGCTGCGCAGGTCGGTCGCATAACCGAACATCTCGCTCAGCGGAACCATGGCCTTGACGATCTGGCTGCCTGCAGCCACATCCAGGTTCTGTACCTGGCCGCGGCGGGAATTGATGTTGCCGATGACGTCTCCGAGGTATTCCTCAGGCACGACGACTTCGACTGCCATCATGGGTTCCTGCAGGACGGGACCGGCCTTGGACGCAGCTTCACGCAGCGCCATGGAACCGGCGACCTTGAAGGCCACGGGAGAAGAGTCGACTTCGTGATAGGAACCGTCGACCAGATCCACATGGATATCCACCATTTCGTAGCCGCCGAGAGGTCCGTTGGCACAGGCCTCGCGCACGCCTTCTTCCACGGAAGGGATAAATTCCTTGGGGATCACGCCGCCGACCGTCTTATCCTCGAACACGATGCCGGATCCCGGCTCGCCGGGACTGACTTCGACCACAGCGTCGCCGTACTGGCCGTGACCGCCGGTCTGGCGGACGAAGCGGCCCTGAGCACGCGCGGATCTCGTGATGCTCTCGCGGTAAGACACCTGCGGGCTGCCGACAGTCGCTTCCACGCGGAATTCGCGCAGCAGCCTGTCCACGATGATCTCAAGATGGAGCTCACCCATACCGGCGATGATCGTCTGACCCGTCTCGGTATCGGTGTAGGTCTTGAAGGTAGGATCCTCCTCCGCCAGTTTCAGAAGAGCCATGGTCATACGATCCTGGCCGGCCTTCGTCTTGGGCTCGATGGCCACGCGGATGACCGGATCGGGGAATTCCATGGGAACCAGGACAACAGGCTTGTTCTCATCACAGAGAGTATCACCCGTCGTGCAGCGGCGCATCCCGACCAGAGCCACGATGTCGCCTGCATAGGCTTCCTGGACCTCTTCGCGGTGGTTGGCGTGCATCCTCAGGATGCGGCCGATCCTTTCCCGCTGGCGGGTCTTGGGGTTGTAGACGGTCTTGCCGGCCTGGATGGTACCGGAATAGATCCGGGCGAAGGCCAGCTTACCCACGAAGGGGTCCGTCATGATTTTGAAAGCGAGAGCGGAGAAAGGCTCGTCGTCGCTGGACTGACGGGTGATCTGGATGGAGTCGTCGTCCGGATCCGTGCCCGTGATGGCCGGCACTTCGGTCGGCGCGGGCAGGTAGCGGATGATCGCGTCCAGAAGGGGCTGAACGCCCTTGTTGCGGTAGGAAGATCCGCACAGGACGGGAATCATTGTGCCGCTGCAGGTCCCGAGATGCAGGCCCTTGATGATGTCTTCTTCCGAGAGGTCTCCCTCTTCGAAATACTTCTCCATAAGAGCTTCATCGGTCTCCGCGACGGCTTCCACCATCTTGGCGCGGTATTCTTCGGCCGTTTCCCTGAGATCCTCGGGGATCTCGGTCTCGTCCATGACGGTGCCGAGCTCATCCTCGTACACCTCGGCCTTCATCGTGATCAGGTCGACCAGTCCGACAAAGGTGTCCTCCACCCCGATCGGGATCTGGACGGGCACGGGGTTCGCACCGAGCCTGTCACGGATCATGTTCACCACACGGTAGAAATCAGCACCGGTGATGTCCATCTTATTCACATAAGCGATACGCGGGACGTTGTACTTGTCAGCCTGACGCCACACGGCTTCGCTCTGCGGCTCTACGCCGCCTTTGCCGCAGAAAACTGCGACGGCACCATCCAACACGCGAAGGGAGCGTTCAACCTCGACTGTGAAATCCACATGTCCGGGCGTGTCGATGATGTTGATCGAGTGATCCTTCCAGATCGCGGTAGTAGCCGCAGAAGTGATCGTGATCCCTCGCTCCTGCTCCTGCTCCATCCAGTCCATGGTGGCGGAACCCTCGTGGGTCTCGCCGATCTTGTACACACGGCCTGTATAGAACAAGATTCTTTCCGTAGTCGTGGTCTTGCCCGCATCGATGTGGGCCATGATTCCGACGTTACGGACACGCTCCAAGGGATAAAGTCTGGGCATATATTTCCTGTACCTTCCTTGCGGTTTGGACCGCTCTTACCAGCGGTAATGGGCAAAGGCCTTGTTGGCCTCGGCCATACGGTGCATTTCTTCCTTACGGCGGACGGCGTTGCCGGTGTTGTTGGCAGCGTCCATCAGCTCGGCGGCCAGTCTCTGGCTCATCAGCTTCTCACCGCGCTTGCGGGAGAATTCCACGATCCAGCGGATGCCGAGGGTCTGACGCCGCACGGGGCGGATCTCCATAGGCACCTGGTAGGTGGAACCGCCGACACGGCGGGCTTTGACTTCGAGCACGGGCATGACGTTGGTCATAGCCTGCTCAAACACTTCCATGGGTTCTTTTCCGGTCTTTTCCCGGATAATATCAAAAGCATCATAGGTAACCCGCTGAGCGGTGCCCTTTTTCCCGTCCAGCATCACCTGGTTGATCAGTTTCGTCAGGACGATGCTGTTGTACATGGGATCAGGCAGTACCTCGCGCTTGGGTGCGCCTCCACGCCTGGACATTTGGATTTTCCTCCTAAAGTCAATAAATCATAGTTCCGAAAGCTGTTCGGAAACGTCGTTCGGGCATCCGGCATGCGCCGCGGGGAAGCGTTCCAATTCCTCCCGCAGCAGAGCCTTCATCCCATCTTACTTTTTGCCGCGCTTGGCACCGTAACGGGAACGAGCCTGTTTACGGTTCTCTACGCCGGAGGCATCCAAAGCACCGCGGATGATGTGATAGCGGACGCCGGGCAGGTCCCGGACGCGGCCGCCGCGGATCAGAACCACGGAGTGCTCCTGCAGATTATGTCCGATACCGGGGATATAGCAAGTACCCTCGATACCATTGGTCAAACGCACACGGGCGATCTTGCGCAGTGCGGAATTCGGCTTTTTGGGGGTCTGGGTCTTAACGGACAGGCACACGCCGCGCTTCTGAGGATTACCCTGCATAATCGGGCTCTTGCTCTTTACGAAGACCTTCTGACGACCGGAACGAACGATCTGGTTAATGGTAGGCATGTCTTTCACCTCCTCTTTTTCAACGGTTATATCAAATTCCCGCAACCCTGGGAATGCTTGCCGTAGGCATGACACGTTCCGAGACGCATACTGCGTCCCGGACGTGTCAACTTTACAAGTTTATCATCCCGAATCCGACTTGTCAATTAGGCAATTTCAACTTAAATGAACAGGTCAGAATCGTTTTCCTGATAATTATCGGGCTCCAGAGGGAGCAGATCGAGGTCGAGATCCAGATCCGCCTCGGGTTCCGGCTCGGGCTTCTCGGTATTGATCGTGATGTTCTTATACCGCTTCATGCCGGTGCCCGCGGGGATCAGCTTGCCGATCAGGATGTTCTCCTTCAGGCCGATCAGGTGGTCCACCTTGCCCTTGATGGCGGCGTCGGTCAGGACACGCGTGGTCTCCTGGAAGGAAGCGGCGCTCAGGAAGGAATCGGTGGCCAGAGAGGCCTTGGTGATGCCCAGCAGCACGCGCTTGGCGATGGCGGGCTGTCCGCCGGCCAGGATCACGCGCTCGTTCTCCTGCTCGAAGACGAAGATGTCGGCCATCTCGCCGGGGAGCAGCGACGTGTCGCCGGACTCCTCGATGAGGACCTTGCGCATCATCTGGCGCAGGATGACTTCGATGTGCTTGCAGGCGATGTTGACGCCCTGGCTCTGGTAAGTCGTCTTGACTTCCTTGAGCAGGTAGTCCTGCACGCCGCGGATACCCATGATCTTCAGGATATCGTGCGGGTTCAGCGGACCGGCGGTCAGCGGCTGGCCGACCTCGATCGTGTCGCCGTCATGCACCTTCATCGTGGCGCCGAAGGCCACAGAGTAGGTCTTGGTCTCGCCGTCTTCGCCGGTGATCGTGACTTCGCGCTTCTTGGCGGTCTCGCTGATGGAGACGCGGCCTCCGATCTCGCTCATCACGGCCTGGCCTTTCGGCTTGCGGGCTTCGAACAGCTCCTGCACGCGGGGCAGACCCTGAGTGATGTCTTCCGAGGTGGCTACGCCGCCGGTATGGAAGGTACGCATGGTCAGCTGGGTGCCGGGCTCGCCGATGGCCTGGGCGGCGATGATGCCGACGGTCTCACCCACGTGGACGTGGTGACCGGTGGCCAGGTCGATGCCGTAGCACTTGGTGCAGACGCCGTTGGGGTTCCGGCAGGTCAGGATGGAGCGGATCTCCAGCTTCGTGATGCCGGCGCGGGCGATCTGGGCGGCTTCATGGAAGCCGATCACTTCACCCGCAGGCGCCAGCAGTTCGCCGGTCTCGGGATGGAAGACGTCTTCCACGGGCACGCGGCCCCAGATGCGGTCCTCGAAGGACTCGATGAGGCGGGTGCCGTCGTAGATGGCCTCCACCATGATGCCGCGGGGCTTCTCGCCGCGGGAGGCGAAGCAGTCGTCCTCACGGATGATCATGTCCTGGCAGACGTCGACCAGACGGCGGGTCAGGTAACCGGAGTCTGCGGTACGCAGAGCGGTATCGGCCAGACCCTTTCTGGAACCGTGGGCGGACACGAAGAATTCAAGTACGTTCAGGCCTTCGCGGAAGTTCGCGCGGATCGGGACCTCGACGATACGTCCGGACGGGTCGGCGATCAGGCCGCGCATGCCGCCCAGCTGACGGATCTGGTTCATGTTACCGCGGGCACCGGAGTTGGCCATCATGTAGATGGGGTTGAACTCGTCCAGCGACTGCTGCAGAGCGGCCGTCACCTGGTCGGTCGTCTCTCTCCATGTCTCGACGACGGCGCGGTAGCGCTCGTTTTCGGAGATCATACCGTCGCGGTAGTTAGCTTCGATCACCTTCACGCGTTCGTCGGCGCTCTCGAGGAGGCCGCGCTTGGCTTCGGGCACCACGATGTCGGAAATGGAGACCGTGATCGCGCCGCGGGTGGCGAACTTGAAGCCCAGGGCCTTGATGTTGTCCACGACCGCAGCCGTCTCGGTATTGCCGTGACGCTGATAGGTCCTGTCGATGATGTTGGCCAGGTCCTTGTTGACGACCAGCTTGTCCACTTCGAGCTTGAACATGTCGTCGAGGGTGTTGCGCTTCACGTAGCCCAGATCCTGAGGCAGGATGGAGTTGAAGATCAGACGGCCGACGCTCGTGTCGACGATGCGGCTGTAGGTCTTGCCTTCCCACTCGCGGGTCAGGCGGACGCGGATCTTGGCCTGCAGGTCGATGTCGCCCATCTCATAGCGCATGATGGCTTCGTCCTCGTCCGCGAAGACGCGGCCTTCGCCCTTGGCCTTGTCGCGCTGCAGGGTCAGATAGTAGCAGCCCATGACCATATCCTGGGTCGGAGTGATGACCGGACGGCCGTCCTGCGGCTTCAGGATGTTGTTGGTGGAGAGCATGAGGTAGCGGGCTTCCGCCTGCGCCTCGATGGACAGCGGCAGATGGATGGCCATCTGGTCGCCGTCGAAGTCCGCGTTGAACGCGGTGCAGACCAGGGGATGGATCTTGATCGCGCGGCCTTCGACCAGGATGGGTTCGAAAGCCTGGATGCCCAGACGGTGCAGGGTGGGCGCGCGGTTGAGCATCACGGGATGCTCCTGGATCACGTCTTCCAGGATGTCCCAGACTTCGGGACGGACGCGTTCCACCATCCTCTTGGCGGACTTGATGTTATGAGCATAGCCGTCCTTGACGAGCTTCTTCATGACGAAGGGCTTGAAGAGCTCCAGGGCGATCTCCTTGGGGACGCCGCACTGGTTGAGCTTGAGCTCGGGGCCGACCACGATGACGGAACGGCCGGAATAGTCGACACGCTTGCCGAGAAGGTTCTGACGGAAGCGGCCCTGCTTGCCTCTCAGCATGTCGGAGAGGGACTTCAGGGGACGGTTTCCGGGACCGGTCACGGGGCGGCCGCGGCGGCCGTTGTCGATCAGGGCGTCGACGGCTTCCTGCAGCATGCGCTTCTCATTGCGCA
>JAEEGL011201588.1_pt1 | contig 16381 bp, 18 predicted proteins | sample 9134231 | NCBI WGS metagenome assembly JAEEGL01 (sample SAMN16246548, study PRJNA631951) | gut metagenome | biome: gut microbiome; feature: rumen; material: fiber-attached | host: Bos | place: Iran: Karaj | collected 2018-10
TATGAAAGATACTGCGGAACTTCAAAAGTTGTACCTTTCAGATGGAGCGAAGGGCTCAGGTCTTGGATATGAACTGATTGATTTTGTTGAGGAGAAGATGCGCGAGGCAGGATACAAGGTTTCCTATCTGGAAACACATGACAACCTGCAGGCTGCTATTCATATTTATGAGAAGAAGGGGTATGTAGAGATTGAACGGCCTAGGGAAGTTGTGCATAGTTCAATGAATAGGTTCTTTAGAAAAGAGTTATAAAACTGCATAAAATCAACGTTTGAAAAAAGAATGCAGGTGAATGGCTTTCATTAATAGTAGAGCGTGTTTATAACCAATATAAAATAGGATATAATTAAGAAAAAAATTACGAGGAGATTTAATGTGAGAGACATAAAGAATGATCCTTTCGAAGAATATATAAAGAATCTTCCACCAAGTAGAAAAGAACTTGGACAGGCCTGGTCAGCTGCAATTGGTCTGCAAGATGTAGATGGCTTAAAACCTTCTGAATACTTGTATGATACGGCTAAAAAGAGCATTGATGGGGAGATAAGTGTTGATGAAGCTGGAGAGCTTATAAACAGCTATTATGAGAGCAAAGAAGGCCGCATGGATACTGAAAGCAGAACAGAGGAAGCTGACAAAGTATCTGCTCGAATCGCAAAGATTCTTTCAGAAAAAGCTTTCACATTTTCACCGACACAGTATATTTCAATTCATAGAGAACTATTTTTAGGTATCTATTCTCATGCTGGAAAGATTCGTGATTATAACATAACAAAAAAAGAGTGGGTACTGGATGGTGATACAGTCGCATATGGCGGTGCATCAGACCTTCGAGAGACACTTGATTATGATTTTTCTCAGGAGCGAGATTTTCGTTATAATGGCTTGACAATGGATGAAACTATACATCATCTAGCTGTGTTCATTTCGAGATTATGGCAGATACATGTATTCGGTGAGGGAAATACAAGAACTACGGCAGTATTTTTTATCAAGTATTTACGTTTGCTTGGATTTGATGCTGAAAATGATTTGTTTGCAGAAAATTCATGGTATTTTAGAAATGCTCTTGTTCGGGCTAATTATACAAATATAAAAGAAGGCATTTATGAAACTACGGAGTTTCTTGAATTGTTTTTGAGGAACCTCCTGTTAAGTGAAAAAAATGAACTACATAATCGTGAGATGCATGTTAGTGGAAAATTTTTATTGGGTCATGATGACCCAATAAATGACCCAATAAATGACCCAATAAATTTATCAGAAAGGGAAGTTAAGATTTTAGATTTGATAAAAGAAAAATCTAATCTTACTAGAAAAGATATGGCAGAACGTCTGGGATGTTCGGAGTCTACTGTTAAGCGCTCTTTACAAGAAATGGTAGATAGAGGTGTTATAAAGCGTATAGGATCAAATAAAAAAGGCGAATGGATTGTGATTTGACATTCCAATAAATAGAAAGTATCAATCATTTATTGGTGCTTTCTTTTTTTGAAATCATACCCTCTAACAAGTACAATATCCATATACTAACAGACGGAAACAGCAGGAAGCAGTGAAGAGTTATTATGACAGGTTTTTTATAGATGAATGGTGGGTTAAAATATGGCTGAAATAGACAGATTAAAAGAGATAGTAGAAACATCCTAAGCGCAAATGAAAAGCAGCGTAAAGAAGCTGAGAGCAGCATGCGAGTAATTCGACTGATGACACCTGTATTAGTAATCGTGGTGTCATAGCTTGCATTTCTCAGCTTGCAGCATATTTTTAAAGCATTGTCTAGCTTCTTCATAATCATAATCTAAATATGAGTCTAAATCCAACAATAGATACAGCATTTGTAATATGTAAACATTTTCATCGGTGATGGCTGTATCTTTAAGCGTTGTAGTAATTGTGGCTATGAGACTGCGGAAGATTTTGATTATTGCCCAAAGTGTGGGTTGAGGTTTTAGCGTTCTTAGTAGAGAAAATGGTTTTGGCAGATTATAGATGAGATTTATAACTAGCAATAGAAATCTTTTATTTCCTGCTAATAGCATTGCTTCGCTATAATTGAATTTAACATGGAGGTATAGCGATGATTAATGAGAAGGTAAAAGCATTCCTAGATGAGAAGTCTCTGGGGGACAGGCTCACAGAGCATACAGAGACTATTGATACGGTGGAGCATGCTGCTCAGCAGATTGGTTGTAGCGAGCCAGAGATTGCGAAGACATTGTCATTTGTAGTGGATGAAAAGCCTGTTGTGGTTGTTATGGCTGGCGCTGGGAAGGTAAACAGTTCTAAGTTTAAAACTTATTTTCACACCAAGCCTCATATGATTCCACGTGATCAGGTGCAGGAGATTACAGGCTTTCAGCCTGGTGGTGTTTGTCCTTTTGCTGTGCCTGAGGATATTCCAATCTGGCTGGATGTTTCTATGAAGCGATTCGAATATGTTCATCCTGCAGGAGGCAACGAGTATACATCCGTAAAGATTACTCCAGCAGAGCTTGAGAAAGCATCTGGAGCTGAAGGATGGGTAGATATTTGTAAAGGCTGGGAAGAAGATGCATAGGATTTGCCAGGTTTGAACCTATGAAAGATACTGCGGAACTTCAAAAGTTGTACCTTTCAGATGGAGCGAAGGGGTGACTTATGAAAAGAACTAAAGCTATATCCATATATATCGCAGGAGCTTTAGGCCAGATTGCATTTGTATGTCTAGCTGTGTACCTGCTTAGGAATATCGGGTTTACCATAGACTATATTTCTCCATTAGGCATGATAGCTATTGTTATAGGCGGCATATCATCAGCTTTATGGGGAATAATAGTTTCTTTAAAATATAGAAAAATAACTTTTAAAACAATCGTAGCTGATTTTTTCAAATTCAAGCAAAGCTATAAGGATTATCTGTTAGTTCTATTGTTCCTCTTTATAGATTTTCTGCCAGTGATATTAGGCGGTGAATTTATAATTAATTCTTGGTATATTCCATTAATGATGTTTGTAAAACATATAGCATTTGGTGGATTTGAAGAGATTGGGTGGAGATATTTCTATCAGCCAGCATTACAAGAGAAGCTTAATTACATTTATTCAACGCTAATAACTTTTGTGTCATGGAGTATTTGGCATTTCTTATACTTTTATATAGAAGGAACAATTGCTGATGTAAGTGTAGTGCCTTTTCTTATTGGGTTATTAACAAACAGCTTTATTCTTTCAGCACTTTATGTAAAAACAAAGAATCTATGGCTATGTGTGATGACTCATTCTTTAATAAATGTATTATCGCAGTTAGCAATTGGCGGGGTTGATTATCTGGGTTATGTGAGCAAATTATTGATTATTTTAATAGCAATAAGAATTGCTTACAGTAGTAACAAAAAGATATAATTGAATCGAGAATAGGAAAGGAGGACATTGCCGATGATCAATTCCTCAAACTTCCTCCACATTGTGGAGGCCTAAACTCGACACTGCGGGTTCAAGCTAAGCTTACCCGCTAAAATATATAAGGCTGCAAGGAGTAATCTTTGCAGCCATTTTCTTAACGGGGTGTGCGTCAGAAGGAGCTGCATTTATAGATAAAAAGCGAATACATAATATTACAGAAGATTAATGTTAGAAAGAAGGTTACTAGCTTGAAGTATATAGTAAAAAGAATCCAGGAAGCAGACTATGGCTGCGAGGAGAGACCAGAGGGATACCAGTTTCAGGTTTTGCTCCGATTACGTGACGAGACAGGGCAGGAGATTTATATGGAGGTGGCAGACGCAGAGCTGCTGGCCAAGGATATCAATGAAGGTGACTGGGTATTTTTTGATAAGGATAATGAGATTTTTAAGGAAGAGTAAAGGCTGGGAAGAAGATGATTGACTGCAGAGAAATTACAGAAGCGGACAATGCAGCAGTAGCTGCGCTTGTGCGAGATAATCTAAAGGCACGTGGGCTAGATATCCCTGGAACGGTATATTTTGATGAGGGGTTGGACCATCTGAGCGACTTTTACAACAATGATGAACGTAGATACTATGTCATTGAGGATGATGGCGGTCAGGTGATTGGTGGTATAGGATTTGCCAGGTTTGAACCTATGAAAGATACTGCGGAACTTCAAAAGTTGTACCTTTCAGATGTAGCGAAGGGCTCAGGTCTTGGATATGAACTGATTGATTTTGTTGAAGAGAAGATGCGCGAGGCAGGATACAAGGTTTCCTATCTGGAAACACATGACAACTTGCAGGCTGCTATTCATATTTATGAGAAGAAGGGTTACGTGGAGATTGAACGCCCAAAGGAAGTTGTGCATAGCACGATGAACAGGTTCTTTAGAAAAGAGTTATAAAACCGCATAAAATCAACGTTCTTTATATGTGATTTACGATCGTTTATGACTGCAGATGCAATATATATGATGTCTGTGATTGGTAATAATGGAAGGATTTTTTTTCTAATTAAGACAGATGATTATGATAAAGCTGCATCTCTGGTTTATTATGAAAAATTATTTGAAAACTTTGAAGGAAGCAGTGTAAAAGAATTTTTGCGCACTTGTAGAAAAGTCGGTTTGAAGTTTGTATATGGAGGTGAATGATATGAGAAAACGTGATTTTGTTCAACCTACAGCAGAAGAGATAGAAAGTCGTGAAAAGATGTATGAAGAAGCTGAGCGTCTAGGAATAGATTTAATGAGTTTTGATGAAAAAAATGAGAATGATGCAGCTAGTAGAGATATTCGCAAGGCTATCGTATATCTAGGAACAGGAAAATCAGTTCCTAAAGAATTAGAAGAGCGTATTTTAAAGAGGAAGACAGTAGCCAAATAGGTTGATTATTTGATAACAAAGGAGTTCGGTCTCACAGAGGTGGGACCGGACTTTTTTTGTACATTGTCACCTGACCCCATTACACTGGGATAATTCGATGAACATCGAATTCAGCTAAAAAGCTATAAATTCAATGCTTTGAGTAGTCCAATTTATCTCCACTGTCATATGTACAATAAAGATTGATGAACCAACGAAGCTGTAATAAATATTGGAATTCATAGCTCGTTGAAAAAACATCAAAATTGATGTATTATACAGATAGGAGCAATGTAATGGAAATTTATGATTATCAAACTTCCGGAGGTAAAAATGTAATCGTAGATTATATTGATGGACTTTCTAAAGCGGAGCAGTTAGAAATATATGATATCCGCGATGAAATAAGAGAATCTGGTTTAGATGCCTTTGGAAAATTAAATACTCGACAGTTGCGAGGGAAGCTTTGGGAGATTAAGGCATCTCAAACAAGAATTATGTATGTAATTATAGATAGTGAAGGAGTTGCTTTTCTACATATATGTAAGAAACAGAAGGGTAAAGCAGAGAAACAAGAAATTGATAAGGCAATTAAGCGTGCAAAGCGTGAAGGTCTTATGTAGGAGGTTGGAATGTTAGTAAAGAGTGATGCAAAGAAAGAAAAGGAAATTATAGATCAACTTATAGAAAATGATCCAGAGCTGATGAGGCAACATGAATTATTTAAAGCAGAAATGGCATTCAAGCAAGAGTTGATTAATACAAGAAAAATGAATAGTCTTACTCAGAAGGATATTAGCAAATTGAGCGGGTTATCTCAGCAGGCTGTGAGTAGAATGGAGAATGGGACAGGCGGAACAATTGAAACTATTATTAGATACTTGAGTTCCATGGGGTATTCATTATCCATAAAGAAAAATAGCTAATTTAAGGAAGGATGGAAATCGGCTTCGCCGATGGGAAAAATCTACGGCAAGGAAGCCCAAAATGTCATAGAATAAATTAATGTTTGTGAGCTGTGCTTTTTAAGGTACAGCTCATTTTTTATTATAGAATCAGAAGAAGACTAATGCCTGGTAAGTAAGGAGGTAACGCTTATGTTTTACGATGCAAATATGGATTTAAATAAATTGTTTGCGGATGCAAATGCTGGTGATATAGATGCTATGATTCAATGTGTTTCTTATATTTCATCCATGGGAGAAGATGCAGGTAATGTTTTTAATGACATAAGAGCTAAGTACATAGATGAACTTGTAAGAGAAGAGGTCCCAGCAGGATTGATATGGAAAGCAGAAAATCTTTTGGCTGAGAGTCTGAAACAGGAATCCGTTAAAGCTGCCATGTCCTGTTACTATTTAGCTGCATTAAATGGAGATTATTTTGGAGTCGAGTGCATTGGTGATATGTACTATGAAGGTAAGGGTGTTGATGCTGATTGGAGAGTTGCTAAAAATATTTTCTGGGCAGCTATTAATTTACTTGATGGCGTCGAGAGAGTACCTTCGTCAATAAGCAAATGTGCCTGTCCCCATTACAGAATGATTGAATTTGGAAATAATTTTGTAATGGGGACAGGCACATTTTTTGAAGACATACCTCTAAATTTAAAGGGAAAAGCATTAGCTGATAAAGTAAATTATTACCATAATTTAATTGAGCCCAATTACACTGGAAGAGGTAGACACCATGTTACCAAAAAAGAAATAAAAGCTATGATTATTGAAAAGATTAGTAATTAATTTGATAGAATAGAATAAAAAAACTAGTACTTTCAATAATATGATAGGATGCCTTCACGGAAGGTTATCATCTATAAAGGGCGTTCGTCTATTTTTTTACGCATATGCTATTTTTGCATTCTATCGTGATATTTCTTCCATATGAGTATTGCTAAAAGAATAAACAATATTCCACATATGCCAGTATAAAAAATAAATATTAAACTTGGTATTATTATAATAATTGCCAAAATGGTATCTTTTAATTCTCCAAGAATAGCAAGCATTAGAGCAACACATAAAATTATTGCTCCCAAAAATAATATAATTCCCATCAAAATTGAAACCTCTATTGATTAAATGCGAAATACATAATTTCGTATTTAGTACTCTCATAAGCTAATTATATCTATTAGTTATATCTAAAGGCAATAGCAAGAAATGAAGGCTGCCTATATTTTTCTAATATATATTTACAGTAGTAGAAATAATTTTAAAACCTCATCAAAAAAAGCTTTGGCTCATAAGGCAAAATCTAATGCTAAACGCCAAGCAATTTTTGATGATAAATATGGTCTTAGTTCTCCTCTTGAATGGTTTTGTTACAGCAATCCATACGATTTTTATTAATTGATTAGGACAAGAGGATAGCAAAATTGCTGCTTTCCTCTTGTCCTTTGTTTTTCAGAGCCTTATTTATTTTTTATGAATTTACATTTTGGGTAATTAGAGCATCCATAAAAGCTATTTCCGGCATATATTCCTTTTTTTGCTTGTCTTAATACTAAAGTTCCTCCACATATAGGGCAAATATCTCCCTGCTGTTTTTCCTGTATTTTTTGAATATGGATTTTTTTCTTTTCCTTAGATGCGTCAGTAAGCGGTAGAAGAGTATTGTAAAAAGTTTTTATTTCTTCCTTGCTATAGCGAGTAGGAGTGTTATCCCAAATTTTTTTAATTAGTTTCTTTAGTTTTTTCTCATAACATACATAAACATTATCTTTTCTTACATTAACATCTTTTAATTCGCAGTTACCACCAAACACTATTATGGATATAGCTGATATATCTCCTAGATATTTTTTTAAGGCTGTTATATGAGTATTATTTTGCCATACCGGGTTATAAAACTTGTACTTCTCAACTTTACTACCACCATACCAATTTTTTCCGGCATAAAGTGTACTGGTCCATTGTTGGCGCCTATCATCGCCAAAGATATAACCGCTGTAGTTTTTACTCTCAATAACAAAGAAACCTTTACAGGTTATATATAACAAATCTATCTCTGATGTCGAGCCATCTGCTCTTGGAACATAAATATTCCTTAGACAGTATCCATCATATCCCCAAAAATTAATATTATTTAGGTCTTTTTCTATTTTTTGTTCACCTTTTTTGCCAATTGCCTCAGGTGTATTGGATATTGCACTTACAACTGATACTGCAATAATTAAAAGAATAATTACTAATATTCCCATAGATAGAACCTCATAACTAGTAATTAATATATTTCTATAAAGAGATTATATTAGCAATCAATGATGAAAATGTGATGAATAATAACTGATAAGAGTAAGTATGTACAGTAATTTAGTTGGTTTCGTGAACACAAGATGTACTTATTTAAATTTGATATTTTATACTAATCAAAACAACATGCTTCCGGTAAAATTAAGGGAATAATCCTGATTTTGCTGGAGGCATCTTTCGTTATTTGTTTTCACGAAATAATTGAGCCATATTATGAACAACTGTGAGATGCTTTATAAATTTGCAGCAGGGATTTCTCTGCAGCACTTTTTGTGGGGAATTATAACTGGCTCACTTTTAAGCTAGCGTGGGTGGCATCAAATATCAGTCTATCGATATTAAAGAAAAACGTGACAGTGACCAGATCACAGGCAAATGCTGAGATCATCTGATATTAAATCCACGCTCAAATCCACTGCTTGATTCTGGTAATACAGATAATCTTGCATTTATTTCGGGAGTGTAGGTGTATTATTGGATTTCTATGATGGTGATTTCAAGGTTGCTACCAAGTAGTGGAATTCACATCATTCCTTCGCGGCTAGGTCTTAGTGGGATACGAAAGGTCCTATTCTATTTGAAGAGAGTCTACGGACTCTCTTTTTAATTTCATTTTTTGTTGGAATTTGAGACATAATAGACAATAACCGATTGAAAGAGCTGAGTTTTAAGAATATACTAAATATAGTGTGTAACCATATGGGTAGAGGTGTTTTGATGAATATCGTAAATACGTTATCTTATTACGACGAAAAAGCAAAAGAATTTTGTGAGAATACAGTTAATGCAGATGTATCTCCTCAACGTGAGAGATTTCTTGGTCATCTTGCAAAGGGAGATAGGATTCTGGACTTTGGCTGCGGATCAGGTAGAGATACAAAGGCATTCTTGGAATTGGGATATAAAGTTGAAGCTATAGATGGGTCTGCAGAACTATGTAAAACTGCTTCGGAGTTTACAGGAATTAAAGTCAAAAACATGCTTTTTCAAGAACTTAATGACGTGGAAAAATATGACGGTATTTGGGCATGTTCTTCTATTTTGCATGTATCAAAAGAAGAATTAAAAATTGTTCTAAGAAAAATGTTTGTTGCATTAAAAAATGGTGGGGTTATTTATACATCTTTTAAATATGGTGATTTCGAAGGTGAGCGAAATGGAAGATACTTCTCTGATTTTACTGAAGAATCTTTTAGGGAATATATTTCGGCTTGTCCAGAAATACAAATTATTGATACATGGATTACGAGTGATGTAAGACCCGGACGAGGAGAAGAAAAATGGTTGAACCTAGTTTTGAAGAAATAGGCGAAAACAGTATTGGGGATACAATTGAATCTCAGAAGATTAAGTATCAGCCTTTAGCAATGACAGGCGACGACAATAAGGCGGTACAATTATATGCCAAACTTTTAACAAGTTTTGGCAATGCAAAGCAAATAGATATAATCGTATCTTTTTTGATGGAGTCCGGTGTAAAAATGCTTCTAAAGCAATTGGAGAAGTCAATTAATGCTGGTACGAAAATACGAATTCTTACAGGTAATTATCTTGGAATTACCCAGCCATCAGCTCTTTACATGATTAAGCGTGAGTTAGGTGATAAAGTAGAATTAAGATTCTACAATGACTCGCGTAGATCATTTCATCCCAAGGCTTATATATTTCATTATGCTTTACATGGTGAAATATTCATTGGTTCATCCAATATTTCAAAAAGTGCACTTACATCTGGAATTGAATGGAATTATAGATTCACTACTTTTTCAGATGAAAAAAATTTCAAAAAATTCAGTGATACATTCGAAGATTTGTATCAGAATCATTCGATTGAAGTGACTGATGATGTACTTCGAGAATATTCAAAGAATTGGCACAGACCTGCAGTAGCTAAAGACCTAGATAGATATGATGAAGCTGAGCCAGCAGATGATACAAAAGTTAGAATGCTTTATGAACCAAGAGGAGCGCAGATTGAAGCACTTTGTGCATTGGAAAATTCTAGAGCCGAGGGTGCAAATAAGGCTTTGGTTCAGGCTGCCACTGGTGTTGGTAAAACTTATTTGGCTGCTTTTGATTCAAAGGATTATGAACGTGTGTTGTTTGTTGCTCATAGGGAAGAAATTCTTAAACAGGCAGCAACTTCATTTCACAATGTCAGAAACTCAGGCGATTATGGTTTCTTTAACGGCGATGAAAAGTGTACTGATAAATCTGTGATATTTGCGTCAGTAGCTACTCTTGGAAACGATAGATATTTAAATCCTGAGTATTTTACTTCTGATTATTTTGATTACATAGTAGTTGATGAATTCCATCATGCGGTAAATGATCAATATAAAAGGATAGTAGATTACTTCAAACCTAAATTTTTACTGGGGCTTACAGCAACACCAGAGAGAATGGATGGCAGAAGTATCTATGAGCTTTGTGATTATAATGTCCCTTACGAGATTTCCTTGTATGAGGCAATTAATAAAGGGATGCTTGTTCCGTTCCATTATTATGGTATTTACGATGACACGGATTATTCAAAGCTCCATGTCGTAAGAGGCCGATATGATGAGAAGGAGTTAAATGAAACATACATAGGAAATGTTCATCGTCACGATTTGATTTATAAGTATTATCGTAAATACGAATCAAATAGGGCATTAGGATTTTGTTGCTCACGAGCACACGCTGAAGAAATGGCTAAAGAGTTTTACCTTCGTGGAATTCCTGCAGTGGCAGTTTATAGTGATGCAGATGGTGAGTATTCCGAGGAAAGAGATGTAGCTATAGCAAAGTTAAAGGCAGGAGATATTAAGGTTATATTTGCCGTTGATATGTTTAATGAAGGTGTAGATATTACATCCTTAGATATGGTCATGTTCTTGAGACCAACAGAGTCTCCTATTGTATTTTTACAACAGTTAGGACGCGGTCTTAGAAAATCCAAAGGCAAGGACTATTTGAATGTACTTGATTTTATAGGTAACTATCAGAAGGCTGGAAAAGTAAGATTTTTCTTAACAGGAAAGTATGCTGATACTTACGATAAAAACTCTGGTCGCCCATCAAAGAAGGATATACCAGACGATTGCTTGATCGATTTTGATATGCGTCTCATTGATTTATTTAATGAGATGGAACGTAAGCAAAAGAAACTCAAGGATTTGATTGATGATGAGTTCTATAGAGTAAAAGAGCTTCTTGGGCATAAGCCATCTCGTTTGGAATTATTCACAGAGATGGATGATGAAGTGTATCAGCTCACATTAAAGAATTCTAAAGCAAATGTATTCAAACGATATTTAGATTATTTGTACGAACTTGGTGAGCTTGATGATGAAGAAAAGTTTTTCTTTAATGGAATAGGAAAAGACTTTATTTCATTAATTGAGACTACAAACATGACCAAGGTTTATAAGATGCCTGTTCTTATGGCTTTTTATAACAAGGGAGATGTGCTGATGCAGGTCAACGATAGCCAACTCCTCGCTAGTTGGAAAGAATTCTTCAACACTGGTAAGAATTGGCGTGATTTAGACCCAGATAGTGCATATGAGAAGTATAAGGCGATATCTGATGCGGAGCACATAAAGAAGATTCATAGCATGCCAGTGAACTTCCTGCTTAAATCAGGCAAAGGATTTTTTGTAAGTTCTGATGAGACGCCGATTGCATTGTGTGAAGAAATGAAATCATTGCAGGGAAATAGGATACTGGCTGAGCAGATGAAGGATGTCATTGAGTATAGGACTATGGATTACTATAGGCGGAGGATGGATGTATAAGTTCATTAATGATACGAGCATTTTGAAACAAGGTTAGAGAAATATTGTTTGTAATTTTTGTCAACAATAGTATTAATAAGTATGGGAGGATATAAAATTGAGTAGAATTGTAGGTCTGAAAGAGGCAACAAACATGATTTGGGAAACTATTACTATTTCTAGAGAACAAGATAGTAATACATATCCATATTTTTTTATTGTAGGTGCAGGTATTTCTACACCTGAAATACCTTCGGCAACTGGCATTATAGATCATTGTAAAAACAAATTGAATCAGATGTATGAGGGACAGGCTGAGTTGGAGAATATTGTAGACAATGCTAAAAAGCTAGATGAAAACACAGCTAAGTATTATTCTTATTGGTTTGGTACAGCATATAAGAATAAGATTCATAGGCAACAATATTTAAAAGAAATTATTAGTAATTCTAAGATATCTACGAGTAATTTACTTTTAGCTCAAGTGCTAAATAGTAAAAGAATAGCTACTACTGTAATAACCCCAAATTTTGACAATCATCTTTTAAAAAGTTTGAATTTAATGGGAAATTATGAGGTTTTTTCAACTAACAATATGATGGACAACATGGCAATCAGTCCTACCTCTACCAATATTCAAATTATGCATATTCATGGAACATATCAATTTTATGATTGCAAAAATCTTGATAATGAAATTGAGGAGGTTGCTAAAGAGCAAGGAATTAAGAGTACGGCAAGAACAATTGAAGAATTTTTAAAGAATCAGGTGCCGATTGTTATTGGGTACAGTGGTTGGGAGGACGATGTCCTCATGACAAAGCTAAAAGAAAGATTGAGATGTACGGATTTACCTTATAACCTGATTTGGTTTTGCTATTCAAAAAAAGATTATGATATTCTTCCAGCGTGGCTTAAAGAATCAGAGGATGTTATTTTTGTTTCTGCATATGTAGATAAAGATGGGCTAGATGAAATAAAGGACGAAAAAGAAGAAAGCCAATTATTTCTTCCAGCAGAAGATGTATTTAGTGCACTTATTAGCAAGTTTTCCATAGATGCTCCATATATATTTAGTAATCCTATTAAATATTATATTGAAGTAGTAGATAGTTTCCTACCAGAGAATATTGATGTATTTCCAATAGAAGTATGGAAAAGGCGATTAGATTATATTGAGGGGCAATTTACGGAATTAGAGAAAAAAATGATTGCTTTAGATGATGCCTCAGCTAGAAAAGATATGCAGAAAGTTACGGAGATATTGTCCAACATAAATATGAGCTATGTTTCTGATGAAGATGTAACACATATTATTAACGGCATTGTAAAGCCTATTATTTCAAATAGAAATTCGATAGAAGAACGAGAAGTAATTATTGCATTTATAAAAAGAGTTATAGATATAGTCAGCGAGAAGAGAGTACTTTTTTCTAATGATATTATTTCTGATTATATAATTCTGATATTGAAATGTGCATTCAAGCATGGAAGAGTAATTGGTGTTACGGAAGAATTATCTATAATAGATAGTCTTTTGAATCTATGTAAAGTTATTGGCGAGGTGGACCCGTTACTATTTACAAAATTGGTAAAGTCAAACTTTGTTGATGAAGATGAAAAAAGAATTATTCTGAATGAGATAATATATGATGGCAAAGAAAATATACAATCTTTAAATGCTTGTAGTGCCGTAATTTCAGCGATTAATATATTAATTGAGTTACAAGAACCAATAGATGACGATAAATTGCAGTTATTGGATAATATAAAAGAAGAACATAGTGATAATAAAGATATACAAGATGGTTATTATTATTTACAGCTTCATATGTGTGAAAAAGACTTTTATAAACCTAATATTAATATAAAAAAAGTTGTAGATGAAATACAATCAATAGATGCATCGCCTCAATTGTTGCTACATGCAAGGGTGATTGAATGTAATCTCGAAGATGATAAAAATAAGAAAATCATTATTTCTGAAAAAGCTATTAATGATTATGATATTGAGAATATTGATACTTGCGCAGAGTGTCAAGATTATGCCGATGTTATTTATCAGACAATTATTAATAAAATTCTAATATCACAACAAATAGAAATGAAATATATTGATCAGGCCTTTCTTTTATGTGAAAAGGAACATCATTGCGAGTTTGTTCTAAAGAAAATGATTCATACAATATATAAATATTTAGGAACTATAGAAAGCAGTTATGAAAAGAAGGCACATTTAAAAAGAATGATTCTTTTATGTTCTGACAATGAGATTTTCAAAGAGTACGCTTTATGTGTTATTGAACTATTTAAAATATTTGATGAAAAGGAAAAGGAAAGATTTATTCAGGAATATCCAATGAGTGAACAATGTTACCGTGCTCATCAATACAATGTAAAAGCAATAGACGAATATAAAAATCATAATATAGAAGATTGTGGAAAGTTATTATTGGAAGCCTCTAAAATTTATGATGATATCTTTAAACAACAATATAACCCAGCTTTAATTAACATTTGTTACATGGTCAGAAGAGATGAACTATCTTACTACAATATGAATGAGTTAGATATTGTAAGGAAAATCACTTGGATGGATAGCGATGCCTTTTTACATATAAATGAAGCATTGATATATTTAAAGGATAATGATTGGGAAAAAGCGATTACTGCCGTTGAAAATATTGAAACAGATATAGATTCAGCTTTAGACTGGTGGAGCAACGAGAATATTGTAGGGTGCTATGAAAAGAATCAAGTATATGTTTTGCTATTAATTTCTGGTAAAATCGATATTAATTCAGTTGAGGATAAAGAAGTTTTTGATGAATTTTGTAGAGACTCAATAAGTATTCCACATCAATACTACGAAACTATAATGAGTATCAATTCTCAAACTCACTCTAATCCTGAAAATGGATGTTCTGCTTAGATAATATGTGAAATATTGCTTATCTTATTACTTTGAGTAAAAAATCAACTGAGTGGGTATATCAAATAAAGATGGAAATGGCGATTATAGTTTGCCATCTGCGTAACTAGTAATATGCTAATAAGTTATCATCACACCAATTGAACAAACAGACGCCCATTGCTACCGAGTAGTGGGGTTCACGTCATTCCTTTACCGTTAGGTCTTAGCAGGTGGAGGAATGGCGTATTTTAATATATGGAGGTTTTTATATGAAATGGATTTATCTATTGATTGCCGGTGTGTTGGAAATTACCTGGGCTGTGGCAATGAAAATGTCTAACGGATTTACGGTATTAATTCCATCTATTATCACAGGAGTGGGCTACATAGCCAGTGCGGTATTTTTAGCGATTGCACTTAGACAGTTGCCTTTGGGCACTGCCTATGCCATGTGGACTGGAATGGGAATCCTTGGAACCACGCTGCTTGGGGTATTTCTGTTTCATGAAAAACTGTCGGTTCCACAGGTCATATGTGTTATTCTTATTTTAGTTGGAATTGCAGGACTTAAGATTCTTGCAAAAGAATGAGGATAAAAGGGAGTAACCTAGCAGAAGATTGCTCTGGGAGGGCCTACTAGAAGGAATGGTACCAAAATCATTAGTTGAATAGATTAAAACTGTAATAAAAAAATTCACTTTACACAACCAAATATTATATCGCATATACGATATCTGAACTTTCTGGCATTGAGCTGTCCGATAAAAATACAATGAGTCGAGTAGAATATAATATAGAGTTGGACGGAGACTGAGGAGGGACCGAGGAGGTTCTTGATGTTTTTGTAAGCTGATATTGACACCCTACAATGTAGGGCTTAGGATAAAAGGATACTAAATATAAGGGGTGACCGTTTATGAGTTCTTTATTTGAGGATTTAAAGGAAGGCTTACAAGAAGCTATTGATTTTGAAAAAGGTAACGGCAAAGCAAAGACTACAACTTATATTATTGACCCAGTACGAAGATACTCTAATGTTGAAATTAAGGCCGTTCGTAATAAAGCTGGCATGACACAAGCTGTTTTTGCAAACTATCTTGGCGTTTCCAAGAAAACAGTAGAAGCTTGGGAGCTTGGAAGAACGCACCCTACTGGGCCAGCTAATAGATTGATTGAGATGCTTGATTCTGGTAATGCAGATAATCTTGCTTTTATTTCGAGAGTGTAGATGTATTATTAGATTTCTATGATGGTGATTTCAAGGTTGCTACCGAGTAGTGGAATTCACTTTATTCCCATCGGCGAAGCCGATTACAATCCTTCCTTGCTCGCGTCAGCGAGTGGTCTGTGGAGCTCGGGCAGACCTGGCCCTGGAAGGGCCTGCTAGGAATGGTACAATAATAAAGATAAGTACAAGGAGGAGCTTAGGAGTTATGAGATTTTTAGGAAATGTAATATGGATTATTTGTGAGGGTTTGACGAGTTTAGTATAGGAATATATGGAGGGATGTGCTTGCTACGGCAGGTGCATTCCTTTTTTGGTGGATTTGTATATTGAATAATACGGATAGTAGGATATAATACATTTCTAGTGATTCCGGATGCAGTACGGGTTTACGGACTGGATGCTAAGGTAAGATGAAAAAGATGGTTCGAGA
>JAEEGL014802017.1_pt1 | contig 16381 bp, 17 predicted proteins | sample 9134231 | NCBI WGS metagenome assembly JAEEGL01 (sample SAMN16246548, study PRJNA631951) | gut metagenome | biome: gut microbiome; feature: rumen; material: fiber-attached | host: Bos | place: Iran: Karaj | collected 2018-10
CTTGTATTGATCAGTGTATGTATCTTATTATTTTATTACATTTTAAATACAGATGCAAGGACTTTTTAAGTATTATGTTGTTCAGTGTATAATAAAAATACGGCAGTCATCACAGACTGCCAAACATGAATTAATAACTTCAAAATGCCATTACTTATTCTTCTGTTCCTTCAACCATCTCTGATAATGCTCTTGAGCCGCATCATCAGTTGCACCAGATAAAACCTTTGCATCCTCAAAAGTCATGCCTCTATCCAAACAATTCTTAAAACAAATATAGGTAGCATTCATTATACCTCTTGCTTCTCCTATTGCCTCACCTCTAGCTTCTGCCTCTGCCATTATTTTATCCGTCTCAAGTTCTAATACTCTTCCGCCCATAATATCACCTAACCCTTTCCTCAAAGACCTCTTGTTTCTTGTAATATACTTACTAATCCTGTTGATTAGCTCTAACAATCTCCTACGGTAACCTTCCTGGTCATGAGGTAAAGCATCTTCCAATCTACCTATGATATCCTCAAATTCCATGATAAGACTCTGAAACCTCACCTTGTCCCTCTTTGAAGGCAAATCATCCTCATATCTCAAAATGTAATACGGCAGGAACATAAGAAGTTTCTTCTTGAACAACTCATTCTTACTGTATTTCCAGAGTTCAATCACCTTTACAGTATAAGTGTATGACTTATCATCCGGAAACTTAATGCGGAGCTTCTTATTACGATCAATCTTGCCTTTACCCCTAAGGTAAACAACGCATGACCTCGGAAATGTAACCTCAAATCCGTCAGGTATCTCTGCCCAATGCTCGATAGCGATAGAGGCATCATACTCAAACATCCTGAGTATCATATGAGCAGAATCCGTACTCTGGCATTCAATATGATATAGATGCCCGCAGATCTTAACCAAAGCATCCGTAACAATCTTTCTGTCTTCCAGATGTCTCTCATTACGCAACTGCACAAGCGTCTCATCCTCACTATAAGAAGTACCAAAGGCCTCATTGATCAAAGGAATCAAAAGCTTTGGCATCTTCTCACACATCGTCCGGAATACATCATCAAATATGTGAACCGTCCTTGGACCGCGCTTACTTTCAGTCTCGTTTGTTTGTTTTGTAATTTGTTTTTCAGTTTTCATAAGTCCTTTCTTGCTGAAGGAAAGGAGTATGAGTATAAGGTTTGACTATATTATATCAAAAACAGTAAAGATTTTCAACCATTATTTCATCTACTTGAAACAGGGTGGATTCAGCAGTCTCTTTTTATAATACACTACCCGGACACTCCACCAAGAATGTCCGGGCAATCATTTCTATAAAACAATATCAGTAATTCAAAATAATCTTAAACTCCACGCGCCTCGAAGCCTTATTATTTACAGTACCATCGTCGTTGTAAATAGGCTCCTTATATGACTTACCCTCATTCTCTATAAAGGCAGCGAGTTCAGGATATACTTGCTTGCAATACTCGGCAACACTCTCCGCACGTTTCTTCGATAACTCCAGATTATGCTCAAACGAACCGGAAATATCTGTATGTCCTTCTATTTTAACAGAACTGATCTTTCCATTAAAGTCCTTAGCTGTAACAACATCAGCATATACCTTCAGGAATAATATAACGACAAGTCATACTTTTTGTCAAATAATTAATGATTCCAGATATCATTAACTACCCATAGCCTTTTCAATTTTATCATTAATATCCGTAATCTTTGTTAATTCAGTCTTATTAAAAAGAACATATATCCTAACATCAGTTCCCGCATATCTATGTCCAGGCAAAATCTGATTTTTTTCTGTACCGGGGTATTTGTTTTTCATTTCTTTTTCTTTATTGCCTCGATACATAATTTCAGCAGTATATAAACTTCCTTCTTCCCAAGAGTTATCATCGAAATCAAAGTATATTGGTTTTTCAGCATTTTTTGACCAGTAAAGCACTGAAAGCACTGTAAATGCATCTTTAGGCTCTGTACCTTCTTTGGGTCTATCAAAATTATATTTCTTTGTGTAAAACAGAATCAAAGTAGGTTCATCTGTAATACCTGCAAGATCGAATACTCTTTCAGTAAAATGTGTAGACGTTAAATCAGGATCATCAGAAGAACCAAGAAATGCAGACAAAGGTTCGCCAAAAATATTCTCATTCTTAACATTTCCATTAGGACTAAATTTTGCGTAACATTTTGTCATTTCCGACTGAACAGCACTCATTATTGCTTTAGCCTGCAAGACTTCTTCTTTGTTCTTCGCCTCATCTATATATCCCAGCAAAGCAGGTAAAAGAATTGCTGCTATGATAGCAAGAATAACAAGTACTACGATTAGCTCGACTAAAGTAAAACCTTTGTTATTCTTCATATTAAAGTTATCCTTTTTAGAATCTAGTATCATCAAAATCTACTGATATTGCAAAAATTTATTTGTTAATTTTATTTAGTACTTTATATTTAAATAACGCAGTTATTTAAATCATAATTCCATGGGTATCCAAACTTTTTGAGGGGCTACCTTCGTGAGTGTCTATTTTAATTATCCCATATCATATGCATATCCATTATATGTCGTATATTGAGATCTAAAATGAGTCCAAAAAGTAGCATCGAGTTTCTGGAATTGATTGTTACTATTTTTATAACTTTTCAGCAAATAGTATTGAACATAAACTGTCTCTCCGTCATACTTTATAGTATTATACTTTTTATTTTCACTTCTACCAATATTCCTTTCATCCAATAATTTTCCATCACAATAATAATATATCTTATCATTTTCTTTATGCTGATAAACAACATCATAAATGGTATATGCTTTTATAGGATCATAAGCCTCATTTGTGATATCAGTATAGTAATCAAATCTTCCTAGCAAGAGAAAAACTATATTAGGAGAACCAGAATCATCACCAATGTTTAATTCGTTCATTATTTCCTTAGCGAATTCAGAATTTTGTATATCACAATCTTTAAATTCATTTAAGTTGGTGTTCAAAAGATCGCTATCCATAATTGTATGTAAATTATCTTGATTATATGCCATTTCCGAATACATATCGAATAATTTAACTTGAGATACTTTTTTTATCGTATCAACATTTTCCTCTATCTCATCAGTTTCAAATATATCAAAAAATCCCATCATAGTTGGTATCAGTATAGCAGCAAGTATCGATAAAATAACCAGCACAACAATTATCTCAACCAATGTGAAACCTCTGTTATCACTTTTTTGTCTGAGTATTATTTTCAACTGGTTCCCTCCTTCCTTTTATGTCAAACATTTTTTCAATGCATGACAAATATTGCGCAGATCCAATATTGATGAATGATATCTTCGTATAAAATACTTCTAAACTATAATTAATAGTTTTCATATATATAGTTCCAAAACGGACTCTCCCCAGCATATAAATTACCTATTTTTGTTTTTTCAATTAGTTTGTTGCTGATGATATACAATTGTATTTTTTTCCCTTTGAGAGGACCTTCTTTAACATCTCTTCGCTTAATTTTTGAACTATCTTCCAATGGATTCTCATCACTCCAATTACCATTAAAATAATATATAGGCTTTGAATCTACCGTTTGCAAATACATCAAATAATAAACCGTATATTTCTCATGTAAGGTAGCCGTACTTCCTTCTACATTACTTCCTACTCCAAAAATAACTACAACAGGGTCATCGCTATCAGATTCACCTTTATGATCAAGATCTTTCAAATCTATTAATTCCAAGACATAATTTGCAAAATCATTTTCTCCACCCACTGTAGAACTCGTTGCATTTACATCGCCATCACCATTTATAGCTCCTTTTTTCTTTTTTGAAGGAATAATAAGGTGCTTTTCGGTTCTACCGCCAATCAAAAGTGTGTCGCTTTCTTTTGCATATAACTTAGATAATCCAGCCTGTATAGCATTTAAACAAGATTTAGCCTTTAATAGATCCTGTTTTCCTTTAGCATCATCAATATATCCCAATAATGCCGGAATCAAAAAAGAAGCCAATATAGCAAGAATAACAAGTACAACAATCATTTCAACTAATGTAAAGCCCTTGTTATCAGATTTCTTAATCACTTTTGATTTTATTCCCGTCATTATATATCCCCTTTATTCCCTTAACGACTTTTATCATTTTATATTTATTTTCACCATATAGATTAGTCTTTTATTTCCTTAAGCTCATCTCTGTCTAATATTACACCCAAATCAGCCACATTGCAATCATTAACATAACCCATTCCAAGGAATATGAACAAGAAATACGCTGTTGAAAATACTGTGAGGCCGAAGAAAGAGCTAACAAGATATCCCAATGCTCCAGCTAATGAAACTAAAGTAGCACCATTCATGTTCCTTCGTTTCTTTAGTGCACGTATGAAAATTCCAAAACATCCTATAAAATATAACACACCAGTCGGAATTCCATGAAACATGGCATATTGAATAAACTCATTATGCGGTCGAGCGTTAGAAGGCCCTTTACTATTCTCAAAGAACATTATACCCTCAAAACCAACACCATATACTTTATTATCATTTATTACATCAAGTGAATCTTTCCAGATAGCTATTCTTCCACTGCCTGCTTGTTGCGCAGCATCGTTACCTGTTACTATATTACTAACATCTCCTGTAAAGGAAAAAAAACTATTTTCAAAAGTCCCTGCAATATGTCCCGGTACAAATAAACATATGCAAAAAGTCGGAATCAGAACAAAAGCCTGTAAATTGAACTTCTTCTCGATAATCAAATGTGATATAAATATAAATATAATTCCGATGCCAGCACCTATCCAAGCTCCTAATGAATCAGCCAGTGAAAGCGCGACAACATTAGCCATAAAAGAAATTCCAGATATGACTTTCCACTTAATTCCCTTAGAATCAAATCCTTTTTCATAAACAAATGCTGCTCCTGCTATAGGTACTGCTACCGAAAGATAATATCCATAATAATTTATATTAGAGAATATTGATACAAAATAAAATCTTGTTTCACGTCCTTCCCAATCCGAGAAGAGTTGCGAATCTGTCTGTGTATGCCATAGGATAAACGCTGCTATAACTAAGATTATACTTGCTATAACTTCAATTCTTAGTAAACATCTCCTGTGCTTTTCTATCTTAACCTGTGTAGCGCCAAAAAGTATAAAAACAAAGTAACTTAACTCCATGCCAAAGGTCTCGCCTAAACTGTCAACTGCGAATGATGAAAATGCATAGTCTGCCCCATTATAGAACTGACTGCCAAGCATCCATATAACACATATAGCAAATAATATAAATAAAGGATTTTTCTTTAGAATATCCTGTAATTTAACACCTTGCTTATAAAGTCGAACTATAAGTACAATATAAATCAAGAAGGTGATTGAACATGCAAAAGGAAATACCAAGTTCTTTATCATGGCCAAATATATCATCATTGTATAATCAATACTCCTCTTGAAGCTAGCAAGGATTGCCATAAAAGCTGGCGCTACAAGAAGTGCTCCAAGGCCGATTGAAGCCGCTAAACTTATAGTTTGATCGGACAAAGAACTTATATCTGATATTATGCGTTTATTCTCCAAATCCTCTTTCACAAAACATCCTCACATATATTTCTTTAGATTTCATACTCATTTTTCTTTAATACTTAATACATATACTTCCATATAATATATCATAATCTATGGCTATGTTCAATGCTTTTTTAATAATTCACCCCCGTCGAGGACTATCAAAAGAGTAATCCTTGACGGGGGTTTCTAATAATCACATTATTAATTTATTCTATATTATCATAAATAATATATTCTTGTTTACAAGTATTAACTATTTAACTATACTAATCACGATCCACTAGGTTTAGTATATGTCACAGTAGTAGTATTTGTACTAGTATTCTTTCCGCTTCCGCTTTCCCAGTTACCTTTATATAATTCTACCCAATCAGAACCTTCTGCATATGCTACTCCATCAACAGTCCACCTATCATGGCCTGAAGTTCCACGGAAATAAACGACAGCAGTTACACTATCAACACCAAACTCATCTATATCTGAAATCTCCTTAATCTTTCCAGATATTGAATCCCAACTTGCAGTTGCTGCATCAGATTTAGCATAAGCCTGAGATGCTGCTGCTTGTGCTGCTGTGTAAACACTCTTGCCATGGAGTACTAACTGCTTCTGTTTAGCTTCATCAATGTAACCTAACAATGCCGGTACAAGGATTGCTGCCAAGATAGCAAGGATAACAAGAACTACGATAAGTTCTACCAGTGTGAAACCTTTGTTGTCGTTTTTCATTTTCTTCATAAACTTTGTCCTCCTGAACAATATTTTTTTGTTTTTTTGCAGCCCCCGCTGCGATTTTGTATTACTCTTTGTTGCTTACATATATTATATCGGTCTGTTTTTCAAAATAATTAACAGCCAAATATAAACTTTTTTAAAAATTTTTACTATTTTTTTTAAAAACCGAAGTAATTTTATACTATCAATAAACATTGTTTACTCATAGTAACTAACACGTGCCAATTCATCAACAGTAGTAACGCCCTGCTCCACCAATTCCAAAGCAGATTGCTTTAACGTCTTCATACCAAGATGTTCCAGCGCATAATCCTTTAACTGCTCAGTTGTGGCTCCAGAGGTTACCATAACCCTTACTTCCTTTGTTATAGGAAGTATCTCATGTATCGATATACGGCCACGGTATCCAGTGTTATTACATTGAGTACAACCCTTTTTATGCATAACTTTTGGTAATCTCTTACCACAGATAGCCTCTTCGTTATCTGTCATCTCGCCCCACTCACCACATGCAGTACAAACCTTACGCACAAGACGCTGAGCTATGACACCTACAAGTGATGATGCTATCATATATGGTTCAACACCCATATCTACCAGACGAAGAACAGATGATGCAGCATCATTAGTATGTAGAGTAGATAATACCAAGTGACCGGTGATGGCTGCTCTAACAGAAATAGACGCAGTTTCACTATCACGAGTCTCACCAACCATTATTATATCAGGGTCCTGACGCAAAAGAGCCCTAAGTCCAATCTCAAAAGTAAGACCCGCTTGATTATTAACCTGAGTCTGATTAAGTTTGGGTAGATTTTTCTCTACAGGATCCTCTATAGTCGAAATATTAACCTCTCTCTTAGACAGTTCAGCCAATATCATATAAAGCGTAGTAGACTTACCGGATCCTGTAGGCCCGGTAACATATATGATACCATTTGGTGAACGAAGCATTCCGGCAACTAAATTATAGTTAAACTCATTCATACCAAAGGTACCGGAATGATCAATAGTAGCAGAACTAGCAAGCAGACGAAGTACTGCTTTCTCTCCAAATACTGTAGGAAGTACTGAAACACGGACATTTAAGTTTTTTCCATCAATATTTGTACGAAAATGTCCATCCTGAGGTATACGTCTCTCTGCTATATCCAAATCTGACAAAATCTTTATACGCGCTATAAGAGGGTTATGAACACCCTTTTGTAATGTCATGAAGTCCATTATGACACCATCCTGCCGCATACGTACTTGGGTTTCATGTTCAAATGGTTCAATATGAATATCAGACACGTTTGAGTTGTAGGCATGAACTATAAGATTATTAAAGAGGTTGATGATAGGCGTATCATCATCAGCATTATCAAGATCAAGTTCTACTACATCCTGATAATTTGATGTAGCGGCTGCCCTTGATGCCGCCTCTTTAGCGGTTACCTCTGAATAGTAATAGGATATAGAGTTTTCCAAACCACTTTTGTCGCAAAGTGCTATGTCCAATTCCTTACCAACTATCTGACGAATATCCTCTATACCATAGAAATTCATAGGGTCATTTACCAAGAGGAAATAGGTAGTTTCATCCTCCGCATACCCCATCATACAATACTGTTCAGCTAATGCTTTAGGGACTCTGGCTACAGCTCCAACATCTACTGTTATATCCGAGATATTAATCATCTTATAATTCAGACGGTCCGCCAGTGCTTTAAGCATCTGTTTCTCAGTGATAAAGCCAAGTTTTATCAGGGCATCACCCATACGGACACCCTTGTTCTCCTTTTGATAGGCAAGTGCCTGTTGTATCTGTTCATCCGTAGCATAGCCTAGTTCCTGAAGAACATCACCTATTCTGATATTTTGAAATTTACGAGGTTCCATTTAAACGCCCTACTTTTCTTATTGTTTTGGTAAATAGTTTAATTAATCCTGGCACATATATAATTCAACCGAAATACTTAATGATTCATTAGGTATTATCTCTTCTGTGCCATCATCATGAGGAATAACTATATTCTCTGAACTAACAGAATAGTTTACCAGCCTCAGTTTCTTCTCAGATAAAGCCAGGTCATCCAAGAGTCTAGTAATATTTTCCATATCTCCGGCAAGTCTCATCTGAACAGAAACCATATATATACCAGTTGAATCGGTATCCGATTCAGACACTTCACCAAACAGCATCATACCATCATCGCTAATAATCGGAGCCGCCGCATTAAGTGCTCTCTCTCTAGCATCGCTTTTTCCTGTAAGGGTCTTTTCAGAATATATATATGCGCCTAAACCGGCAGGAGTTTTTTCACCGATAGAAAGATCATATGCTTTTAGTCCATATTTCTCGATGACTGTATTAGTAACTAATTTATCTATTTCTTCACTTTCCATCATTGGATAGTAATTATCTTTGGCACCTTCTATCAAATTTTCAAGTTCTTGATTATTCATTTCAACAAGAGGAAGATTTGCTACCTTCTGTGAGTATACATCCTGTAATAGTTCTTGTTCAGCAATTTCATCATTATACTCTGTTGCCTTCTTTAGTTGGGGTATAATCAAATAGTAACCAATAAGAACTACTATAACAAATACACCCATGAAGGTTAAAAGTTTTTTATCCCGTTCAGTAAGTTCAATCTTCATCTGTGTCCCCTCCTCTACCAACTGCTTCTTCTAAAGTACAGGACATATTGACATGGTACTTATCTTCTTCAGAATAATTGTAACCGGAATATGTCACATTATGGAAAATACTCTGAGATTTCATAATGGTTATAAATTCATTTATAGTTTGGACATTTGAGGCATATACATCCATATTTGTCGTTCCAGAATCAGCATTACAACTTGTAATAGAAAAAGTAGCATAACCATCCGCAAGTTTAAACATCTTTGATTGAACTTTACTTGTTGCCCAAGGATAGGTATCTAAGTTCTCATTAATATTTGCAATAGACAAATATTGCCCAATCAGGAATGAATTTCTCATAGTCAGTTCATCATACTCTTCAACCTGCATCTGAATAGCAGCACTGTTATTATACGCTTCTAATTCCTCTAATTGATTCTTTATGCTTTTTGTTCTTAATAAAGCTAATATAAAACCTCCAACAGATACCACTAAAGCTATTGCTAGTATAATAAAATACTTAGCGTTGCTTCCTTCTTTCTTTTCAACCTTTTTTGTCTGATACCTAACCAGATAGTTACCATTAGCTCCATTATCAAATAACCCACTTGTAGCAAAAAGATGACTTTGAACTTCTGATGCACCTGCTCCCTTAATGCTCTTAGCATCTGAAAATATTTCGATGGGAGTCTGGACCCCAAAGTCCCTCATCTGAGCCTTGTAGAGATTCAAGTCTTTTTCATCCATACCGGCTAGAACTATAGACTCAAGCTCTGAATCAAGCTGCTGAGCCTGCATAAACTGACGAATCTGGCTTACGGAACGAGTTAGATCCTGTGCATAATCTTCAGTCCCCTGCTCATGGAAACATCTAGCTGAATTATAATAAGTAAAGACCTTATTAACATAAAGTATAGTAGTCAAAGTCATACTATCGGCTATCATTAGCATGAATGTACCTAACTGCTTTGCTTTAGTTGAATTAATAAGTCCAATAGTACTTCCTTCACCAGAATAAATACCCTTTAATGTTATACCTATACCCTGGAAGAAGTCAATATAATCTTTTACAAAATCAGGAGATACACTTTCCGCGTAAAGACGCTGCATCTTCTTTTGTGAGCTCTCAAGTCTGACGAAGCCATATACTTTTTCCTCTGACCTGTCAATATTTGAAAAACCACGCTTAATATGATCCAAAGTCTTTTCATCAGACATCTTAGGTATTTCCATATTCTGTCCGACAAACTTTGTACTGTTTACCACTAATATTACATCTTTCACAGAAAGTTTATTGTCGGACCAAATACCTTTTATAAACGATCCGAATCCTTCCTGATCCATTATTATTCCATTAATAATAGAACCTTGAGGTGTAGGATAATCAAAGCAACGTGATACATTTGCAGTCTTACCACGTTTTCCTTCTACAATCTGTATTTGCTGATTGGATAAATAGATGACTGTGCTCATGCATATTCTCCATTTCGTAAGATGTTTTTTATTTTGCCTGGTTTGCGATAGAATCGTAAGAACCATAAATAGGCTGAATAACTGAAACTATTATAAATCCTACCATAAATGCAAGAACAACTATGATAAGAGGCTCAAGCATGGATACCATACTCTGAACAGCCATCTCAGAGTCATACTCCAATTGATCAGCCGCAGAGTTTAGCATATCATCCAAAGTACCGGTTTCTTCTCCTACTACAACTGATGAAACAAGTTTTTTTACAAATCCATCAACTTTTGCTAAAGCGTCACTCAGATTCTGACCTGCCTGAATATCTTTTATAACCACTTCAAACTGCGATTCCAAATACCTGTTACCTATAGTATCTCTTGCTATTGTAATACAAGATATAATAGGCAGTCCAGCATTATATAGACTTGCTAAAGTCCTTGAAAATCTAGCTGTGTATATTATTTTTTGAAGTTTTCCTATCTTAGGTACCTTAAGTTTCAATTTGTCTTTCTGATACTTTATAGAAGGTACCGCAAACAATAGTTTAAAAATAATAAAGCCTATTACACCAAATAAAATCAAAAGATACCACTTATTAGCAATAAAATTACTCACACCTAACAATATCTCGGTAGTAGCAGGCAAGGACTCCATCTGTGCAAAGAGATCCTCAAATTGTGGTACTACATATCCCATAATAATACAAAGGACTATAACCATCAGCACACCAAGTATTTTAGGATAAGTCATAGAACTTTTTATCTTCTTATATAATTTATACTCCTTAGAGTAATACTCAGCCATCTGGTTAGCTGTAGCTTCAAGAGTACCGGAAGCTTCCGCACTTCGAAACATACTAATCATCATAGGAGGAAATGCCATGCCTTGCATAGTCATAGCCTCAGATAAGCTTACTCCCGTACGTACTTGTTTTAGTACATCTTCATAAATATTTCTTTCCTTTTGACGAAGTGTTTCGTCGTCGCATATTATACGGAGTGACCTAACCAATGATACACCAGCTCCAATTAATTTTCCAAGACTTCTTGCAAAATCAGCAACACGATCGGAACGTATCTTTTTCCCAAGAGCCTTCTTTTTTTGCTCCACAGCAGACTCCAAGTAAAGATTTTCACCTTTTAATCTTGATTGAAGATCTATTTCATCATTTGCCTGAAGTTTTCCGGTTATTTTTTGGCCTTTTTCATTACGTGCCAGATATTTATATGTAGTCAATTATTTATCCCCGCTATGATTTTTAGTAGACAAATTTAAGCTGCCACATTCTATCAGTACGAAAGCAGTTCTTTTATCAAACTTACTCTCCATGTTTCTTCTTTTCCATTTTTAGAATACCTTACTATATAATTTTCCGTTTCGTATTCTATACCCGTTATAATCCTATTGGCAGAATCATAACCCGTAAGTTTCATTTCACCTTTTAGTTCTCCCTGTATCTTTTTCACATAATCACAAGCACCCTTACGAATATTACCTTCCGCTGTATCATCATAAATAGATATGCCTATAGCATAATACTCAGTATTTATCATCTCAAGACTCATTTTTATATTCTTAGCTTCACGCAGAGCTAATCTAGCATCTGAATATATTTTAAACTGTCTGAATGCAAATGTAAATGCTATGATTATAACAAGTATAACTCCAATATATATCATAATCCGCCGTATGAGTGCACGGCGTATATCTTTTTGCAAAGATTCATTCTCAGCAGCAGTCATGAGAGGCTCCTTTCATTAACCCTACATTATAATAAAGAATAAATCTCACGATGAAATATTCACTATTGTCTCAAATGTAGTTATATCATCAATAATTCCATAGAAATTATAAAGCGGTATATACTCTTTGCATTCATACTCTTCATATTGATGATTACTTACAGTTACTACAAGTTCTAATACAGGATAATTACCTATATCAAGTTCTATCTTCCCATTTTTATTTGAATCCCAATTTTGTACATTTTTATCATCATTAAACTTAGTTATACTAATATTCTTTACTTCATACCCCATTCCAATATATTTAGAATCGTATATTTTTTCTGGATCAAATCTATATTGTATTCCAGACAAATCAACTCCATTTTGTACATCAATATCTCTCTTCATATTTTGAGTATTATAAGCATCCTTATTTAATAAATACTTTTTTAATACTAATACCCCATTATTCTCAAGAGAAAACTTGACTTGTTTCCCATCAGAAGCAATTAATTCAATATATTTATTATTTTCTTGATTACAAATATTTATGTAATAAGAAGAATAATCGCCTTTGCCAGTATCATATAAACAAAGTGGCAATGCATCTTCTATTTCTCCTCTAATTTCCGTTGAAACAATTTGTGCTGCCTGCATTCCATAACTCACAGACCTATTTAAATAATATGTTTCTGTACTTGAATGTATAATCTGAGATGCAATCACCATGATAATGCCGATAATAACAAAGCATAATAATGTTTCTACTAATGTGAAACCTTTATTATTTATTTTTCTCGTAGTGAAGCACCTCCTTTTGTTTTCATTTTCTAACAAATAAAAAATATGTAATAAACCTAATCTCTTACGTATCTATATATAGCTAGCCTCGCGATTTTCTTGTCATTAATGTTTTCAATTATTTTCAAGTGTACTTTTGGAAGTTGATATGTATCACTTATAGTTTTTTCTCCGTTTTCGAAATGAAATTCATTAATTTCTATTGATATTTTTAGGTTATTGGCAGAATTTTTTGATATTCTAAAAGCAGGTTTATTATTTTCAGCCATATAATTCGTTCCATTATAGTAACTCTTATAAAAGTCATTTGTTTTACTCTTTAAATCTGTAGCTGAATTAGTCAATTCTGTAGATAATTTAACAATCTTAGCAAAAGAAACCATAAGAACAACAAGCAGTGTAAAACCAGCTATAACTTCCACTAATGTAAATCCCTTGTTGTTCATTTTCATATTTGAGTCTCCTTTACTACCCTATAATTCTTTCAAAAGAATACTTAGTATATGAGCATAAATTGTCTAAAGTTATTGTTTTATTTTTATTGTATTGCGGTATTTTAACTCCGCTTTTAAACTCCAAATAAGTATTATCAGTATAATACGACGGAAAAGTAGCATATACATAATAAACTTTCTTAATGTCAGTAGTATGATTTATTATAGGATATTCATCTTGGTCAAAAAATTTATAATATGTATTACCATCTTTTAACTTCCATATGATGGTATCAATATTATCTTCGTTTGTTATATCAATTCCGCATATTTCCAATATGCTATTATTATTTTTTAACTCATTTCTAATATCTGCGCTTGTAAAAATCTGCGATCCGGTAGCATTATTTACAAATTTAATATAACTATAATTATACATGTCTAAATCAATATAATACCCATTAATTACAAATTTTATACGAACAGGAACTTTATTATTCCAATCTGTACGTGCTATTCTTAAAGTTGTATTATTACCATCTGGAACACTAAACAAAGACGAAGGCTTTCCATCCCATTGTTCAGTTTTTTTAGAAGTGGTATACCAAGTCCATTTTGTTAAATAAGGATATTTTTCAAAAAGATTCTCATCTTGATCCATTTCACTTTGAGTAAACTCTATGCATGGATATTTGGGATTAGTAGTCGATTCTTTAAGGCCAGGAAAAAATTCAGTGTCAACTTTATATATTTCGTTATTGCTTACTACACCAAACTTTATAGTATAAATTTTAGGCTCATTGTTCTCTTCAGTTTCTGTTTCCGTTCCATTATTTTCATTATTTTCCGTTTCAGTAGATGGAATCAACTCTGCTGCACCCATTGTAGCGTTTAATCTATATACTCTTTCATTTTCAATTAAAATTACATCACTTTTTTTTAGTCGATATACAGCATGCAACAATATTCCTTTCATTCTGTCCAAATCTGTCAAATTTGAATCACTATTTGAACTATCAAATTCCCAGTACATTTGAGCATCAAATTTATATGCTCCATAACACGTTAAATCAAAAAACCTAGAAACACTATTTAAGTATTCCTCTTTTGCATCCTCATTTAATATATCGCTTTTTTCCGAATCAAATCTTTCCCACTTAGGAACACTATCTATTTTTTCATGAGCTATAGTTTTTAGACTAATATTATAACCAAGATCTTCATTACAATATTTAAATATACTTTCAACCAATTTTGTACCAAACAGTTGATCATCCATATTTGCATTAACAGTTTCTTGATTTATATCATCTTCAAATATTTTGTGTCCGCCATCCATCAGTTCCTGTTCAAAAATTTCTATAGCAGAATAAAAAGTTTCGCGTTCGCTAACATCCCCTCGCGCATTTTTATTCTGCGCTAAAAAGAATGAGTAAGCGACTGCAAGAAGAGAAAAGCATAAAACCATTAATACAGCACTAACAACAAGTGCCATAATTAATGCCGACCCACTATTGTCATATGATATTTTATTTTTTTTATTTATCATATGTATCAATCCTCTCTTCAAAACAAATCAAGGTATATATACACCAACATTGTCTTCATATCTTTTTGATTCATCTTTATATTCATTTTTGATTAGTTTAGACGAATCAATAAAAAATTTGGTTTTATCACTATAATATACGCAAACAATATCGTTGTTATCATCAATTTCTATATAAATGTATGCATCTAGTATTGTTTTATCATAAATATATTCAGAAATCATATTAAATAGATACCAAGACTCTATTCTAACCGTTTTCAACTCATTTTTATCTTTTTTATACTTCTCATAATCATCAATATCACAGAAAATAGAATCATTACAGTATGTAACATTATTTGCATTGTATATGGCAAGTTTATTTCTCGCAGCCATATAAACTAGTTCAGCATTCTGCTGTTGTTTATTGTATTGAGAATCATGCTGCCAGGCAATCAATCCAAAGGTTGTAATGCTGGCCAAAACAGAAATAATAACAAACGTCACACAGATTTCAGCCAGCGTGAATCCCTTATTCGATTGTCTTAATCCTGTCATCTTCACTCTGGCTCACCACCTTTAATATCCTTTGTGTTCTATCGATACTACGAAGCAATATCGACCTTACTAAGGATGACATCTTAAACTTAATTCCTACCGATATTACCAATCTTTCATTTCTGCTAAGAACTTATATGCTCTATTATATTTATTCTTTATAAAACTTAGCCGTTTGTCATTATCAAGTTCTTCAATATTGTTTATGTTGTTTTTTTTAAGTAGTAGCAGCATATCTGTAGTATCTGTTTTCCTTGGAACTAAACCACCATCATGTACTGCCTTAGCCTTGACTCTTATCATCCCGATATTATCTGCCACATATAACTCTATATTATTTAAACTATACTTGGCTTTTTCCCATTTGATGTTAGCATCAAGTTCTTTCAAAAAGCCCGGGAGTGTGGCACAGTCATTGTTCAGCCAGTCTTTCTCCAGTCCAAGCTCTTTTCCTACTTCTGCTATGGCTTCTACTACCTTATCATCATATCTTTTCGTTAGTGTATCTATATCTATGGTATAGCCATGATCATCTATCCCATAGTACAACATGACAAATCCGCCGATAGCATGTATGACTATATGCTCTCCGATGCTTTCAAGTTTCTTGTCCAGCATCTTTAGTGCTTCTTCAAAAGCAGGCAGGCCTTTTTCCCTTAGCATCAGTACCTCTCTTTAGTAGACTACATTCATCATCTTATAGATATCATCCGGCTGCTTTACACGATCTTCAAGTACCAGCTTTTCCTTTAATGGTTCTGATTTTTCTATGTCTTCGAGATTTCTATACTCCCGGAACATAAAGTCGTTTCGATAGTACTTTATGATACAGTATATCAGTACCTTGGTCTCTTTTGACATCCTGCTTATATCCATAGAGGATATGACTTCATGGTACTTTTTGTAGTAAAAG
>JAEEGL011343509.1_pt1 | contig 16380 bp, 7 predicted proteins | sample 9134231 | NCBI WGS metagenome assembly JAEEGL01 (sample SAMN16246548, study PRJNA631951) | gut metagenome | biome: gut microbiome; feature: rumen; material: fiber-attached | host: Bos | place: Iran: Karaj | collected 2018-10
AGACATTGGATAACGGTACGTTCGTCTATTATCTGTCCCTGGGAAAGCAGTACCGTGACTACCTGCTCAAGATGGGTATCAGTAAGAACCTTGAGGTGTATGTCAAGGTTACTTATAAGAGTGCCGGTATCATTTCTATGGCGCCGGATGATATGTTTAATAATTGTGTGGATAATGCGAAGTTCATGCATCTGGGCGATACCGTTCAAGTCATCCCGCAGGATAGGAAACGCCATGTGATTGTGCCTTATGTGCAATGGCAGGAAGATACGATACTCTATAAATGGGATGGTACTATGCCTTGCCAATTAGCCGTAGCAAATACCTGTGATTTTGATCCTACCGATAATATGGACCCGGAGATCATCAATTTCCAGATGATTGAACCCGGAGGTTCGTTTAAGATAACGGCTAACCAACTCTATAAATACGTGCATGACCCGGAGTTCCCCAACGAAGCAGGTATGTATTTTGCGAAATTCTATAGCGATGCGGCCGGTGTGATGAAGATTGAGAAAGTGCCGCAATCGCCGCCTCGCGCTAAGGCGACGCTGCTCCGCTATGACCGCACCTATCCGCTCAATGCCAATGAGACGGCTCTCTTTGCTATTCCGGATTCATGGAATGATGAAGCTAAACCGGTGCAATTCACTACTCCGACGAACCATCTATTCCGTATGTCAATAGCTAATGATCCGGATTTTACCGACGAGCATGTCATCAAAGCCTATCAGTTTGACCGAGCCCTTGCCGGACACTGGTTGGGTATCAGTGGTACGGAGATGGTATCGCTATGGAAGAAGACAACGGAGCATTACCTCTATATCCGCTTTGATTGTACCGAAGCTACTACCGTTAGCCCTTCCCTTTGGGAAGAAGCAGAATGCGTAACCAATACAAAGAATTTTATCCATTCCTTAGATACTACTTTCCTTGTTGCGCGTGGTTCAACGGGCGGTAACTACCGCCTCAGCTATCCTCAATATGCGGGAGGAGATATGAAGCTCACGTTTACTAAAAAAGGTGCTACGAACGGTAATACATGCAAAGTGTTTTTTGCAACGGATTGCAGTATCTCTCTTTCACCCACTGCACCGAATGTGCTTTTTTCTACAACGCTTACTGCCGCTAAAAAAAGCGTAACCATCCCTGCGGAAACAATCGCAAGTTGGGCAGAGCGTGTAGCCGCGGATGGGAATATATACGCCCGCTTTAATCACGACATAAGTATTAACCAATGGCAAATGCGCTTGCAATCGGAGGCAGCGCCGGATGCCGACCCTGTTTACCCTGCAACTACAATCGCTGTGACCTGCGACGAATCGCAAGTGATAGTGAGCGTGAGTGAGGCGCAGACGATTGTAATTACCGACGAAGCCGAAGCGCAAGTGGATACATGGGATGCCGTTCCGGGTACCCCGCATGTCCTCAATCTGCCCGCCGGAAAATACACATTGCAGGGAGAAAAGGAGAAAATTGCACTAAATTTGTAGAAAAACTGACAAAAAGGAGAAAAATATTTGGAACTTTCGAATATTTTTTGTACCTTTGTGCCTTGATTTTGTGTGCGTGTATGTGGAGCGCGTATACGCACGTATATAAGAACTGAATTTTATAAAGTGAAGAGCAATCTTTTACATAGATTATGGAGCATCCCTGCGATAGGGATATTGCTGCTATATACTGCTTTTGCGTACGCGCAAGCGCCTGCCGCTACGACGGTGGATAAGGCGACGCGCGTATCTGCTTTGACAACCCTCACGGTGCAGAGCGGTAGCAATTTTATTCGCATTGAGCCGGACCATCTGCCGGCGACGGTTATGTATACGCCTGGTTCTGCTTTCGGGCCAATGCCGACGGCGATGGTAGCGGATGTGGAATTGACGCCGAGTGTTATCTTTGCGGATTGCAAAACGGTATGGCAATGGGAATTGCCGCAGACTGAGAAAGCAACGATCATGGAGATCAAGGCCCATGAGAATGCTACTATCCTGGTGGATCCGTTCGTGTGTCCGGAGAGTACGGATTCGATCGCGGAAGTATGGGATAGCATCGTTTGGGAAGGACAAACCTATACGCAAAGCGGCGATTATACGATTCCTTTCGAAGATCCATCCGGATGCAAATATTCCCATACGCTGCATCTGACGGTGCATTATACGATGTATGATACCATTCCGATGACGGGTTGCGACAGTCTTGTTTATAAAGAGCAGAAGTATACCGAGGACGGAATCTACCTTATCGATACGACGGCTCTGTCTACGGGTGACCGTCAGGTTAATTTCATAAATCTCACTATCCGTCGTGCTACGGCATCCGAAATGACCATTGCGCAGTACGATCCGTACTTGGCGCCGTGGGGTGAGACCTATCCGGCATCCGGTGATTATACCTATACGGCTACCAATGCTGCCGGTTGTGACTCCGTCATTACGCTGCATCTGACTATTTATGAAACGGCATACGATACGCTGCGTATGACCGAATGCGATAGCATCCGCTATAAGGATGAGAAATATACTTCTTCCTGCACGTTCAATGATACGATTGTAGCGGGTGACGGTAGTCGGGTAATCAAGACGATGGAGTTCACGGTTAATCATTCGTCGCTTACGCAGATATCTATTCAGCAATATGAGCCCTATATATCCGATATGGGAAATACGTATGAGCAATCCGGCGATTATGAGGAGCGTACGACGAACCGCTTCGGATGTGACTCTGTGATCCTACTCCATATCAGCATTCTGGAGTATAATGTGAATTATGACACCGTTTATTTCTGCCGAGGATTCAATAGAGAGCATGAGGAGCGCGTCAGCGATGATCTGATTCGCCGCTATTTGCCGTTCACCTATCAGTCTCCTGCGGAATGGGATTATATGGAGGGCGCCATTATAGAAACCGCAGAGGATGGTCGGACCCTAGTGGATCTGGCGCGTGCGGAATCGAACCTGTATAATCACTATGTCAAAGAACTGACGCCGGTAGAGCGCATCGCATGGAGCGTACGGTATTATGATGCCGCTGCCTATACGCCTATTGAGGCGGGAGACCAACCGCAATGGATCAATGCCGGCAAACTGGCTGTGCAGATTATGTTCCGCTGCGGCGAGATGTATAGTAATGCCCGTCCGATGGATATGGAGAGCGTAGAGGCAGAGTGCAAACCGCTGAAGCGTATCGAGAACGGACAAGTGGTGATCCTGCGCGGCGGAGAGAAATATAACCTGTTTGGCATCAAACTACATTAACTACTCACATACTACGATTAAAATGAAAAAGCAACTCTTATACATATTCCTCATGATGGCAGCGGCGATGTCGGCTGAGACGATGGACGACCGCACCCGTGAGCAATGCGAGCAGGACCGCGTGCGGATCCATGCCCCGCATTACTACTGCGATTGTCATCAGAAGAGCCATGAGTTCGCCTTCCCCATGGATACGATTATCAGCGATACCACTTGGTTCACCGCTACCATGAATGATTTGACGCAAGGAATCTCTGCTTATTGGTTCGCCGATTGTTCGGTGACGATGGAGATCTATGCGTTCTGCACCGGATGGACACCGGTTTATACCATGACCGTGGGACGCAACCAGATGCGCGATGTGGATGCGCAGTTCATCTACGATAAGATCAATTCGATGGGTGACCAGTTCGCCGGTTCAATCTCTACGCTCACGCCCCATATGCGGGTTTATCCGAATGCGAAGAATGGTTCGGGTCGCGTCTATTGCTATCCGTATAATCAGGGACCGGAGTCCACATGCGATGACCCGATGGAGTGGCGTCCGGGTATGATTTATGTCTGCGAAGCGCAGGAGAATGTATATTGCATGAAGGATTATGCGCTCATTCCTAAGTCCGGCAAGGCATTGATCCATTGGAAGCAAAAGAAAAACCTGGCGGGAGAGATGTGGTTGACGCTCGATAGCTGTACGGGTGAAGAGATCGATCGATTCACGCTGTCCGATTCGTTGCATGTGCATATGCTCGATTCAGCCACACTGGTCAATGCGCGTAGTGCCAAGCGGACGCTATGGTTGCATGTGAAGCATGCCAAGGATGTTGTAGGCCGTGTGCGTATGGTAGCCAATCCGGAATATACGGACCCGGCTGATCCGGTTCGCAAATCGATCTGCATGGGTAAGACACTCAAAGTGAACGATCGGACCTATAGCAAAGATACGGTGTTCACTGATACGCTCTGGGTGCCCGTAGATACGATGTATACCATGCGTCTGCAGACGATGGATGTGAATCTGTCCTTCACCGCGCCGACGATGGAGTATGATACGGTTTATGTGCTGGCTACAGAGATAGGAAAGGGATATCGTTATAAAACGACCGGTACCACTATCTATGAGTTTGGCGATAGAGTGCTGGAGAAAAAGCAAGCGAATACTTGTACGCGCGTCATCCAACTCTCGGTATTGGAGAAAGAACCCGAAGAAGGTGTGGAAGAGGTAATAAGTGCTCCGCGCAAAGCATACAAACGAATCCAAGACGGACAATTATTCATCATCATTGATGATCGCAAATATACCCTATTGGGACAACAAACAAAATAAACAAAAATAATAATTATTAACTAATCAACCATTTACATGAAAAAGTTATTCTTTTTAACTCTGGCTTCTATGATGGCTGTCTTTGCAATGGCAGGCAACGGCTCATCGAAAGCAGAAGCTATCGAGTTCAATTGGGATGAAGGAGTCACCCATTACGGTGGCCCCGGCACTCAGGCTCTCTGGTATCGTGTTGATTTGAGCCCGCTCAAGGAAGAGGAGAACCCGTCCTTGACGCTGTATGTAACCAACCCCAGCCGTGATGAGTCTGTAAAAGCAAGCATGAGTGCTGTCATTATGGGTAATCATGAGACGAAAGATTACACCATTTTGCCGCACCAGTACAAGACCTACACGGAGAATGCATCTCTGCTGATCCGTATGCAGGATGTGATCTATCTGACGCTCAAGGCTGACGGTATCGTCAAACTGAGTGCAAAGGTATTCGAGTCTACCGACCTGGATGAGACCTGTAAGGATGCTCGTATCCTTCGTTGGAATACCGAGACCACCCAAACGGCGGGTTATGCCGCATGGTGGCGTCTGGACATTCTGCCGATCAAGGATGCGAACAACAAGGATGCGAAGATCACCATCACCAACAAGGGAACCAAGGAACTGACGCTCAAGGCCGGTCAGTCGCTCGACTGCCCGTCGTCTGGTTTAACCAAGCGTACCTTTACCCTGGCTGCCGGCGAGACGATGTATGATACTATCCCGCAGAGCATGACGAAGTCTGTACAACCGTCTGACATCTATTTCAGCATCGAGAATGATCAACCCATCAGCATGAAGGTGGAGTTGATTGATCAACCTGCGAAGATTGAGGAGAACGCAATCATCAAGGAGACCGATCCGTACACGGATCTCCATGTGGAGGCCGACGCTATTGACCATATGCCGCAGGGAACGACGCTCTATCGTTTCAGCGTAGCTGAGATGCGTGATACGGCAAAGTACGAACCCGAATTCACCTATCGTAACGTAGGTACTACTCCTGCTAAGGTTGTGGTAAAAATGGCCTTCGAGGTACCGGCATACGGTACGAACAATACCGAATATGAGATCGCTCCGGGTGAGGAAGAAATAGTTGTTTATAAGAAGAATTTCTTGGAGGGATTGGAAGACGTGCCTTATATCTATCTTCTCACCACTGTTGAAGGCGATGTGCAATTTACCAGCCGCTTTAAACATATCCGTGAGGGTAAGGCATGTAAGACCAATATCGACTTCAACTGGGAAACCGGTCATGTGCAGGAAGCACGTACCACTCAATGGTATGCCGTATATACGAAAGATGCGCGTGAGGCCGGAAAGAACCTTATCGTTCATGTGCTGAACCAAGGAGCTGAGGCAGCTAAGGTAAAGGCATCCTTCGCATTCAACTGTCCGACCAAGGGCGATGAGCAGGAGATGACACGCACGATCGCAGCGAACGGTAAGGAGTTGACCCATACTATCAGCTGGACTTCCTATTCGATGATGAAAGATACCGTATGGTTCGGTATTGAGACATCGCAGGATATCAAGTTCTGGTTAACCACCGAGGATGCAGAAACCCATGCTCCGGATGCGGGTTGTGTTGATGCTCCTATCTTCCCGTGGGATGGCTTTGAGTATACCCAACCGAATGACACCGTTTGGTATACCGTTCCGATGGATACACTGAGAAAGACCACCGAGTTCCCGATATTCTATATCTATAACCGCGGTAACGAGAAAGTGACCATCCAAGCGGAAATGGCTATTGATTGTCCGAACGAACTGCCGAGAGAGAAACGTACTCTCACCATCCCGGCAGGTGGTGTTTACAAAGCCGACAGCATCAAGAGAAGTACCTTCAATGGTATTCAGCAGGAAGTGGTATATCTCCGCATCATAGCTAACCAACCGTTTGCGTTGGAGATGCTTATGAGAGAGAAACCGGCCGGTAGTGCTTGCGACGCTGCGTTGCCGTTCAACTGGGAGATTGGTAACGACCAGAAAGCAGGTGATGACCTGTGGTATGAGATCGATCTCAAAAAGGGAGGCGTATATGCTTCGAACAAGGATGTGAAAATTTCGGTTACGAATAAGGAGAATACGAACTGCTCGCTGAGCGGATGGCTGAGTTATAACTGCTCAGGCGAAGAGAATCCGATCTCCAGAACCGCAACGCTCAAGGCGAATGAGATCCGTTCGGCCATCAAGGAGAATAGCTGGTTCAAGGCACAAGCGACCGATAGCATGCTCTATGTTCGCGTGAAAGGAACTACGGCGCTCCATCTCCAGGCTGAACTGGTTGATCCCGCTCCGTTCGATCCGATTGAGGAGGATCAGATCGTATTTATCCCGCTGAAATGGGAGCAGACCTATACGCAGGAGCAAGACACCGCATGGTATTATGTCAGCAAAGAGCAACTGAATATTCTGGCTGAGACCATGTATGTACCGCAAGCTACCATCACTAACTTGGCAGGTGCGGATACGAAAGTGCGTGTGGATTATGCATTCCATCTGCCGATTACCCAAACGATGCTCAATAAGAGTTGGACCATCAAGGATGGCGGTAACGTAAGCGAGACAATGGCTCCGATGAATAGAGACCAGTATATCAAGAATGACAGTGTGCTCATTCGCGTAATCGCTAACGGTAAGATCGAGATCAATACTACGCTCATCAATCCGTATGACGGTGGTGAGTGCAAGGATGCTATCCGTCTTGGTTATGGCGATCAGGTGGAGCAAGAGGCGTACACCATCCGCTGGTATCGTATCAATATCGCTAAGATCAAACAGGCCAAAGACCTGCATGGTAAGAGCGTAACCGTTAATACCAAGAACCTTGGTACCGGTTCGGCTACCATCAAAGTCGGCCTCTTCGACAGTTGCGATGGCGATAACCTGTTCGAGCAATATGCAGATAGAGCTAAACGTACCGTTTCTGCAGGCAAGACGGCAACCCGTTCGTTCCCTGCATACGTAGTATATGGTTTGGCTGATAATGATATCTACGTACGCGTAGAGACCAACCAACCGTTGAGCTTCTCTACTTCGCTGAGCGATTATGCACCGGCTGAGCCGGATCCGAACCAGCAGAAAGCGAAACTGGTTGTTCCGGGCGTAGATTATTATATCCCGGCTGATTCCACCGTTTGGTATCGCGCTTGTATCCCGAGTCTCTTCAGAAACTATGAATTGATGGAGAACAGTCGTGCCACCTTCGAGAATCTGAGTGCTGACCAGCCGGCTAAGATTAAAGGAACGGCATGCTTCCAGGATACACTCACCTACGCAATACCCGTACGTGAGCGCTCGGTAGCAGCCGGACGTAGTGTGATTAAGACCTGGAGAGAACTTGCTGAGAAAGCATTCAATAAAGCGACGGGCAAAACAATCGACCTCTCAGACCAGAAATTGTCTGTAGTGGATAGCATGATTCGTCATTTTATTGATACCACTTCGCATAATGCAGTTCAGGTTCGTCTCCGTACGTCTCAACCGCTCCATTTCCGTTTGGACGGCTTTATGCAGACCAAGGGTGACGCAATCAATAACCCGATGCTCTTCGATTGGGAGCACGGTAATGTGAACCCGATGAATCAGTTGAACTGGTATCTCGTTGACCTCCAAGAGGGTATCGAGCGTTTGCCGGAGGGTAAAGAACTTCGTCTCCACGTTACCAACTGGAGCAATGCAGAGGCAAAAGCAACTGCAACGGTTCACCTGGATGTTAATACGCCGAAAGAGCAACAACGTACCATCAATTATACGCTCAAAGCAAACGAAGATGCTTGGCGTAATATCGATCGTAAGTTACTCATTGGCGACTCCAACCCGTTGATTGAGTTCACTTCGGAGGCCGATGTACATATCTGGGCTGAAGTAGTGGATGCTCGTGAACGCGGAAAAGTGAACGCAGACACCACACTGGTAGCCTGCGACGGTGATGAACTGACTAACCCGTACACGGGTATTAAGTGGACCGTAGATTTCGAAGATCCGACCACTACTTATAAGTATGACAGCATCCCCTTCATCAACGATACTGTTGCTGCTGAGTGGGATTCGATATGTACCGTTACCGTAGTAGAACGTAAGGACGTCAGCCTGCTGGCTGTTCCGGCGGAGAAGATCGTTGTCAAGAAAGGCGAGGTTCTCAATATGAGTGAGGCAACGAACTGGTTGCTCGATGAATTTGAGAAGCAGCATAATCAAGACGATACTGTCAAGGTTGCCACAAAGATTATTTGGGAGTGGAGTATCAATGAGGCCAATACCGAGTTTGAACCGATTCCGACAACGCCGCTGACGTATGAAGGCATAGTGCTTCGCTACCGTGTAGTGACGGAATGTCAGGAGGATACTATTACGCTCCAGGATCCTATCTATAATACGGTTTATGTAACCGATGATTCGACCAATTGTCGTCCGATCGTATGGAATAACAAGACCTATACCGCAGAGGATTGCAAGGATGGTCCGGTAACGGCTGATCCGGTGAAGATCGGTACTACGATCCACGGATGCGATAGTATCATGACGCTTACTATCAATGTGACCGGTCCGGTGAAGAGTGAGGATACACTCAAGATCCAGAAACTCTGTTCCTACACTTGGACCATCATCGAGAAGGGCCAAACCAAGGAAATCGGTAAGTATACAACAACTGGTAAGTATGAGTACACCACCGAGACCGCAGATGGTCAGTGCGATAGTATCATCTATCTGGATCTGACGATCCTTACTGCGCAGAAGAAAGATACGACAGTAAACGATCGTTGTAATGAGTATGAGTGGCCTGTAACCGGTATTACGTATAATAAATCCGATAAGTATACCGCAACCGTTAAGACGGCTGATGGCGAATGCGATAGTCTCTATTATACCTTGGATCTGCAACTCCTTGCTCCGAATTACTATGAGTTGGAGGCAGTATCGAAGTATAACAACCGTCTGTTGATGATCAATCGTTTTGAAATCAATAACACGACCGGCTGGGCGCTCGACTCCCTTGGTGCATACAGCACGGCCGGTACCGCTCCGGAAATCAAGTGGTATCGCGCAGACGACACCGAAGAGACCAATAAGACCTTAGTTGGCACCGGTTATTACATCAGCAGCAATGAACCGCTGGTAGGTGTTTACTGGGCTGAAATTGAGGTTCCGACAACCAAGGGTGGTTGCGGTATGGAGTACGGCTATACGAAGAAAATCGTATGTCTCCCCTCGAACAACCCTGCACCGGCATTGATGCCGTCTCTCGTTCGTCCGGGCGAAGAGATCCGTATCGTGAACCTCGATCCGGAGACAGAGACATTCGTTCGTATCTATACGACCGAAGGTATGCTCCAGAGTTCCTATACGGTTCGCGGTGAGGATTCCTTCACCATCAAGGCTGCAGCTGAGCACGGATTCTACCTCGTAGAACTGAGCGGCGAAGGCATTAAATCAACATTACGTTACATTGTTAAATAAGAATAGGAGGTAGCACAATGAAGACTATTAAATCAATTCTGATTGCAGCCACCCTGATAAGTGCATCTGTTGTGTCGACGCTGTCGGCACAGCAGCCTGCGCAACCCGCTCCGAAGCATGAGTTTAAAGTGGCTCTCGGCGACTCCGTTATGATTAAACGTGAGTGCCAAAAGTACTGCACCGGTGAGACTCCTTCTACTTGGGTATGGGATAAAGTACATACCGTACGTCAGTTGGGTACCAAACGTTTCCCTGATGGTGTACTGTTAATGAATATCTATTCCTGGATGTGTGAGGATTGCCTCATTCCGGAGAACGGACATGCAACTGAAGCAGCGAAAGTAGCTGCCGAGGAGCAGAAAGAAGAAAGAGAAGCGTTCGAGTCCGGCAAGCCGGTAGAGGAAACCAAACCGGTAACCCAACCGGCTGAGCAACCGGCTGAGCAACCCGCTCCGGCTCCCGTGCCCGTAGAGGAAGCAAAACCGGCACCGGCTGAGCAACCCGCAGAGGAACCCGCTCCGGCTGAAGAAGCAAAACCGGAAGAAGCAACCAAGCCCGTAGTAGTTGTTGAGCAGGTAAAAGGTGACTCCATTAAATCGAAACAGGACTTCCGTGGCGGTTATGACCGTTTCACTATCGGACTCCGCGGCGGTGTATCGTCTCTCTTGCATAGCTCGGAGACCGGAAAGTGGAATATCGGTGGAGATGTGATTCTCGACCTGCAATATGCTCACTATTGGACCAAAGAAGGTCGTCCGGTTGATCTGGGTATTATCACCGGTATCGGTATCGGTTATGCGCAGAGCAGCTTGAATTCGGGCGTTAACACGGATACCCTTATTACCGACCAGGAGCAGTCGCAAGTGCATTATACGATGAAGGCAGACGACGTGAGAGAGCACGACGGACAGTTGCAACTGGAGGTGCCCCTTATGTTCTCGCTCATTCATGAGAACGGTCTGTTCTTTAATATCGGACCGAAATTCATGATCCCGGTATATACGCCGTATAAGCAAACGATCTCCAATAACCAGAATACCTATATCAACGCCTACTTCCCGGAAACAGGTGTGGACGTAACGAATGATGAGTTCGTAGGTATGCTCGGTAATATGACGGAGAAGGGTTCGGATTACGGAAACAAGTTCACCATCAATATCATGCTCGCTGCTGAGATAGGTTATGAGTGGATCCTGAAGAGCGGTAACTCGCTGGGTCTGGGTGCCTACGCTAACTATAGCGTATATAACAGCTTCAGCAACAAGGGTGATAGCAACAAACCGCTCATCAATGTACAAGGCGCCGGTAGTCAGGCTGCTGTCGTAACGGTGAACCCGCTGACGAAGACCTATGCTAACAAGCTCGGTTATTTCGATGTAGGTGTGAAGGTGGCTTACCATTTCAACTTCCCGAAAAAACGTCAAAACAAAGACGCACGTTTGTTCTGATACGTATATGACGATACTATGTATCGAAACCAGTACATCTGTTTGTTCGGCCGCCATCTGTGAGGATGGCGAGCCGCTCAAACAATGTATATGCTATGAGGGTGGCAACCATGCGCGGTTGCTGCCTTCCTATATAGAGGAATTACTCGCGTATACGCGAGAGCAGGGGAAGAAAATCGATGCCGTCGCGTTCTCCGAAGGACCGGGGAGTTATACCGGCTTGCGTATCGGCGCCAGTACCGCAACGGGGTTGTGTTACGGGCTGAACGTGCCGCTTATTCCCGTTCCTACTTTAGAAGTACTTAAAATCGCCTCCGGGAAAAAGGAAGGAATCCTTATCCCCATGATCGATGCGCGGCGGATGGAAATCTATACGATGATAGACGGGGAAACGAAAGCCGTGGTGGTGGAGAATGAAGATAGTTTGTATCCCGGCGATGAAGACGTCTATTACTTCGGAGACGGAGCAGAGAAATGCGCAAAAGTGTTCACGAAACCCAATTGGCACTATGTTCCTCGTATCGTTCCGGAAGCACGGTTCTTAGGGTTGACTGTCGGTTCACCGTCGGTTGACCGTCGGGGGAAGGAGCTTGCATACTATGAACCGTACTATCTAAAAGAGTTCATCGCTGCGCCGAGTCATGTCAAAGGACTGAAATGAGAATAACAAAGATTACATATCTACTATCGAGTATCATCATTTTAATGATGATGCTATCCTCATGTTCTACCCAGAAAAACACATGGTCGAGTCGTTCATTTCATCAGACCAAAGTCAAATATAATATCCTCTACAACGGCAATATTGCTTACGAAGACGGATTAAAAGCCATCCGCGATGCCAATACGGATGACTACAGTCAGGTACTCAATCTCTATCCCGTATCCAATCATAAAGCAGCGGAATCAGCTGCCTCCCAGATGGATAAGACCATCGAGAAGTGCCGAAAATGTATTAAGTTACATTCCATCAAAGCGAAACCGAAACGTGACCCTAAAAAGGCGAACGATCCCAAATATAAAGAATGGTTAAAATCCGAGGAGTTCAACGCAAATATGCGTTTGGCATGGATCCGTTTGGGCGAGGCGGAGTTCCATAAAGGAGATTTCTTAGGTGCCGTCAGCACCTTCAAATATATCATCAATCATTATCAGAATGATGCAGATATGATTGCGCAGAGCCAGTTATGGATTGCGCGCGCATATGCCGAAATGGGATGGCAGTATGAGGCGGAAGATATGTTGCAGCGTGTGCAGATAGATGCGCTTAGCAAAAAGCATGCGAAACTCTATTCCGCCGTCAAAGCCGATGTGCTGCTCAAGGGCAATCAGTACCATGCTGCTATACCCTTTGTCAAATTGGCTATCCCTTATGAGAAAAGGAAGATTTACCGTCCGCGATTCTCGTATGTCTTAGGTCAGTTATACGAGATGGAGGGTAAACGCGACGAGGCTATCAGTGCCTATAAATCCGTTGTTCGCATGGCTCCGCCGATTGATATGGATTTCAATGCCCGCGTTCGAATGGCGGAATTGGGAGGAAAGAACTCCATCAAGAAACTGCGTACGATGACCAAGCAGTCGAAATACAAAGACAAACTCGACCTGTTGTATGGCGCCATGGGAAATATATACCTGGCTAACCGCGATACGACGAAAGCACTGGAGATGTATGAGAAAGCTATCGCTGAGGCTACGCAGTCCGGACCGTCGAAAGCAGAAGTCCTCGTGCGCGCGGGCGATCTATATTATGAAGTGCGCGCGTACCCGCAAGCCCAGCCGTGCTATAAGGAAGCAGTCAATATCCTCACGGCGGATAATCCGACCTATATACGTGTTCGCAAGCGCTCGGAGGTGCTGGATGAACTGATTCTTGCCTATACGCAGATGCAGTTACAAGACTCGCTTCAGCGTCTGAGTACGATGTCGGAGCAAGAGCAACGCGCCATCGTCGATAAGATCATCGCTGATCTTATTGCGGCCGAGAAAGCGGACTCTACCAAACAGGCGCAAGATGCCCGAGAATTGGCGCGTGGTGGTCTTACGCCGCGTAGTGTCAATACGACGAACATGTTAGGTGCCGGTGCCTTCCAGAAAGGCGAGTGGTATTTCTATAACCAGCAACTCATCAAACAGGGTCAGCAGGAATGGCGCCGTAGATGGGGTAGTCGTGCGCTTGAGGATAACTGGCGCAGACAGAATAAGCAAGTGACGGCTGCTTTCAATGAAGAGAGCTATAGCGACGAAACGGATACGACGAACTTAGCAACCGATTCAATCAAGCAACCGCAGCAGACCTATGAAACGGATACCCATAAGCCGGAGTATTACCTCCAGCAAATACCGCGTACACCGCAGCAAATGGCGGTGAGTGACAGCCTCTTGCGCGAAGCGATGATAGATCTCTATTATATCTACCGTGATAAAGTGGAGGATGAACCGCTGGCGAATGAGATCTTGCGCGAACTGGAGGAGCGGTTTGTAGGACATCCGTCCTTGGCGGCTATCTATGAGGAGCAGCAGTTACGTGCTTTACGGAATGATCCGGAGTATATCGCGCGTATGCAGCGTATGTTGGCGGAGCAGGATTCGCTCTATGCCGCTACTTATGCTGCTTATACGCATGGTCGATTCAAGGAAGTGAAGGCCAATAAGCAATATGCGGAGACGAATTTCCCGCAGAGTACACTCATGCCGCGTTTCCTCTTCCTCAATGCGGTGTCTGTGGCTCGGACGGAAGGACAAGATGCGTTTGTGAACGAGCTGCAACAGCTCGTTGAAGCATACGGCGATACGGAGTTGGGCGCTATGGCGAAAGATATGCTCGCGATGATGGGACAAGGAATGGAGAGTAAGAAAGGCGGATCTACGGCTACCTTGGCCGACAAACGCGGTCAAGTCACGCAGGATCAACCCGATCAGGATGAACCGACCCAGCAATGGAGCGACGATCGCAAGCAACCCAGCGTTGTGCTGCTGCGTATGAAGCAATCGGATGAACAAGCGCTCAATGAACTGCTGTACGAAGTAGCGTTGTTTAACTTCTCGCAGTTCCTTATCCGCGATTTCGAATTACAGAAAATGCCGATACTGGGCGAAGGATGTGCGTTGCGTGTCAGCGGTTTTGCCGATATGGATGAAGCCGATTGGTGGATAGGCCTTGTGCGTAAAGATGAGCACATGCAGGCTGTACTCATCGGTATTGACGTAGTTCCCGTAGCTGAGGTGAACCTCCCGCTGGTCAAATAAAAAAGAGAACCGAAGTTCTCTCTTTGTCGGGAAGACGTGATTCGAACACGCGACCTCCGGTCCCCCAGACCGTTGCGCTACCGGGCTGCGCCACTTCCCGCCGCTAACGATTTTTTCGAAAGCGGGTGCAAAATTACTGCTTTTTTTTGATATATGCAAGAAAAATGAATAAAAAATTTTATATTGAGACATACGGATGCCAAATGAACGTCGCGGATAGCGAGGTGGTAGCTGCTATTATGCAGACTACAGAAGCCGAGTTGGCCGACCGATGGGAAGATGCGGATATCATCATTCTGAATACTTGCTCCATCCGTGATAATGCGGAGCAGAAAGTGGGATCTCGTCTCCGTGAACTCAAAGCACATCTCCATAATCGAAAATCGAATATCGAGAACCGGGATAAGATCATCGGCGTCATCGGTTGTATGGCCGAGCGTATGGGACAGGAATTGATTGATACTTTCGGAGTGGACTTCGTGGCCGGCCCGGATGCTTATCTGGATATTCCTAACCTCCTTGCGCAATGTGTGCAGGGACACAAGGCGATGAATGTGGAGCTCAGTACCACCGAGACCTATCGCCAGATCATCCCGGCGCGTATCGGTCGCTCCATCAGCGGCTTTGTCTCCATCATGCGAGGATGCAATAATTTCTGCTCCTATTGCGTGGTTCCTTATACCCGCGGACGCGAACGCAGTCGTGATGTGGAGTCCATCCTGAATGAAGTGCGCGACCTGCAGGCACGTGGTTATAAGGAAGTGACGCTGCTGGGTCAGAATGTCAATTCGTATCGCTATGTGCGTGAAGACGGTTCGGTGATTGACTTCGCAGATCTCTTGGAGATAGTGGCTGAGGCTGTACCGGATATGCGCATCCGTTTCACTACCAGCCACCCTAAAGACATGTCCGATAAGACGCTCGAAGCTATCAGCAGACACGATAACCTCTGTAAGTTCATCCATCTGGCGGTGCAATCAGGCTCCAATCATATCCTCAAACTCATGAATCGCAAATATACGCGGGAGTGGTATCTGGAGCGCATAGCGGCTATTCGCCGTATCTTACCCGATGCCGCTATCAGTGCCGATATCTTCTGCGGATTCCATGACGAGACGCTTGAAGATCATGCGCAGACACTTAGTCTCATGCGTGAAGTGGGATTCGATAGCGCATTCATGTTCAAATATTCCGAGCGACCGGGTACGTACGCGCAGAAATATCTGCCGGATAATATCCCCGAGGAAGAGAAAGTGAGACGACTAAATGAAATTATCGCGCTCCAAACGCAACTCTCGCTGGAGTCCAACCAGCGCGAGGTGGGCAAGGTAGTCGAAGTGCTGGTAGAAGGATTCTCCAAACGCAGTCATGACGATATGTACGGACGTACCGGACAATACAAGACAGTCGTCTTTCCGCGTACCTACCAGAAGATAGGAGATATCGTTAAAATACGCGTTTTGGAAGCCTCTGCTGCTACATTAAAGGGCGAATTGGCGTAAAAAACAACAAAATACGCATTTTTTTGTAAAAAAATTTGGTCATATCAAATAAAAGCAGTACTTTTGTATCGAAAACAAATAAATTTTCATAGTTAAGGTTTAGGTTTAATGGCGAAAGGAGGCTGTGAAGTTTCCTTTCGTTTTTA
>JAEEGL012928533.1_pt1 | contig 16380 bp, 13 predicted proteins | sample 9134231 | NCBI WGS metagenome assembly JAEEGL01 (sample SAMN16246548, study PRJNA631951) | gut metagenome | biome: gut microbiome; feature: rumen; material: fiber-attached | host: Bos | place: Iran: Karaj | collected 2018-10
AGTCGGGATGCTTCTTCTGCGTATTGATGGCGGCACGGATGACTGCACGCGTCTGCATGACAGCAATCTCAGGATAGGTAACAGCCAAACGGCATCCGCGATGGCCCATCATCGGGTTGAACTCATGCAGTCCTGCAATGATGGTCTTAATCTGCTCAACCGTCTTGCCCTGAGTTTTCGCGAGCTGTTCAATTTCCGGTTCTGTTGTCGGAACGAACTCATGCAGCGGCGGATCCAGGAACCGGATCGTAACCGGGCAGCCCTCCAGTGCCTCATAAAGCTCTTCGAAATCCTTCTGCTGATAGGGCATGATCTTGGCAAGAGCAGCTTCACGCTCCTCCAAAGTATCCGAGCAGATCATTTCACGGAACGCAGCAATACGCTCGGGTTCAAAGAACATATGCTCGGTACGGCAGAGGCCAATACCTTCTGCACCAAGCTCACGTGCCTTTTTCGCATCCCTTGGGGTGTCGGCATTGGTACGTACGCCCAAAGTGCGGAACTTATCAGCCCATGCCATAACGCGGCCGAATTCACCAACAATCTTGGCATCCACGGTCGGAATCAGGCCCTGGTAAATGTTTCCTGTAGTACCGTCGATGGAAATCGGATCGCCTTCGCAGAAGGTAACACCTGCGAGGGTAAACTTCTTGTTCTCTTCATCCATCGCAATGTCTCCGCAGCCGGATACGCAGCAGGTTCCCATCCCTCTCGCAACAACCGCGGCATGGGAAGTCATACCGCCGCGAACGGTCAGGATTCCCTGCGCAGCCTTCATGCCGGTGCTGTCTTCCGGAGAAGTTTCGAGCCGAACCAGTACGACCTTCTCGCCCCTGGCAGCCCAGGCTTCCGCATCGTTAGCGGTAAAGACAATCTTGCCGCATGCTGCGCCAGGCGAAGCGCCAAGTCCCTTTCCAAGCGGCTTGGCCGCCTTCAGTGCGGCTGTATCAAACTGCGGATGAAGCAATGTGTCCAGATTTCTCGGATCGATCATGACAACAGCTTCCGCCTCGGTTTTATGTCCTTCATCGACCAGATCGCATGCAATTTTCAATGCAGCCTGAGCCGTACGCTTACCGTTGCGGCACTGCAGCATGTACAGTTTCCGGTTCTCGACCGTAAACTCCATATCCTGCATGTCATGATAGTGGTTCTCCAGAATATCACAGACTTTAACGAACTCTTCGTAAGCTTCCGGGAATTCCTTTTCCATCTGTGCGATCGGCATCGGAGTGCGAACGCCGGCAACCACGTCTTCGCCCTGTGCGTTTTTCAGGAACTCGCCCATCAGTTTCTTCTCGCCGGTAGCGGGATCACGCGTAAAGGCAACGCCAGTACCGGATTCATCATTCAAGTTCCCGAATACCATAGGCATAACGTTGACAGCAGTACCCCAAGAGTACGGGATATCATTGTCACGACGGTATACGTTTGCGCGAGGATTGTCCCAGGAACGGAATACCGCTTCAATGGCCAGCTTCAGCTGTACAACCGGATCGGATGGGAAATCTTCCCCAAGCTGAGCCTTGTACTCAGCCTTGAACGATTCAGCCAGTTCCTTAAGATCAGCAGCGGTCAGTTCGATATCGAACTGTACTCCGCGCTTTTCCTTCATCTCATCAATCAGCTTCTCAAAGTACTTCTTACCGACTTCCATGACAACATCCGAGAACATCTGGATGAAACGTCTATAAGAGTCATAAACAAACCGTTCAAACTTCGGATCCGGGTTCCCGGCAATCATGGCGGCAACGACTTCGTCATTCAGCCCCAGATTGAGGATCGTATCCATCATCCCTGGCATGGAAGCACGAGCACCGGAACGGACAGAAACAAGCAAGGGATTGTGAAGATCGCCGAATTTTTTCCCGTTCAGTTCCTCCATCTTCCGCACATGTTCCATCGTCTGAGACATGATCTCATCGTTAATCTTGCGCCCGTCTTCATAGTACTGCGTACAGGCTTCAGTCGTAATCGTAAAGCCCTGCGGAACCGGAAGCCCGATGTTGGTCATTTCAGCAAGGTTCGCACCTTTTCCTCCGAGAAGAGCACGCATGCTTGCATTGCCTTCGCTGAACAGGTAGACATATTTGTGATCCACGTTAAAACCTCCTAAATTCTTTTCTTCCTCTTGTAACTTATGTAGTATATCCAAAACAAACTATTGAAATCAATAAACTTCTCCATGATTTCAACAATTTGTCTGTTTTATTTGTTTATAAACTCCAGATTGATATTTATAGATTCCCTTCCTCTGGCACTGCTTCGCTTTCAGCATCCTTGTACCCAGGAACCATCTGATGCAGATCCTGCAATACCTTGTCATCCGCATTTGTCATTGCATCCGCGATCAACCCATTAATTCTCTCTTCAAAATCTTCCGGAATTTTTCTGCAGTTCTTGATGTGAAGGATTCTTTCATGCTCCGTATGTTCTGCATGTGCTTTTTCTTCTTCATCCATCAGTTCTTCATACATCTTTTCTCCGGGACGCAGACCGATAAACTGGATATCGATGTCTTGATTCGGAACAAACCCGTGATAACGGATCAGTTTCTCCGCTAGATCCAGAATACGGATCGGCTCTCCCATTTCCAGTATATAAAGGGCTCCAGATTCACCAAAGGATCCAGCCTGCAGCACCAGCTGTGCTGCCTCCTTAATGGACATAAAATAGCGTGTAATATCAGGATCCGTCACAAGCACAGGCCCGCCGGACTGTATCTGCGATTCAAACAGCGGAATTACGCTCCCATGTGACCCGAGAACATTCCCAAACCGAACCGTCATGCATTTCATCTGATGAGATGCTGAAAAATGCTGAACCATCATTTCCGTAATCCGTTTTGAAGCTCCCATTACATTGGTTGGATTGATTGCTTTATCCGTCGAGAGCATAACAAAACGTTCCACTCCATGGCTGTCGGCGCTTTCAAGTACATTCTTCGTCCCCAGAACATTGTTCTTCACCGCTTCGCACGGATTCGCCTCCATCAGCGGAACATGCTTATGTGCAGCGCAGTGCAGCACCAGATCCGGGTGATATTTTTCCATAACAGCATCAAGACGGCCGCGATCCCTGACCGATCCGATCTCCACAGAAACATTCAGCCAAGGCTTTTCTTTTTTAAACTCACAGAGCAGTTCATAGGACGTATTCTCATAAACATCAAAGATAATGAGCTTTTCCGGATAAAATGTAGCAACCTGACGGCAGATTTCTGACCCAATAGAACCGCCGCCACCTGTAACAAGAACCGTCTTGTAGCGAATATACTCAGCGACTTTCCCCTCATTCATCTGCACAGAAGGTCTGAACAGCACGTCTTCAACCCGGATATCACGAAGGTCGCTTTTGCGGATTGATTCCGGCTGTCTGGAATCCGCCTCTGCAAGCGGAGACAGGATACGGACCCGAACGTTAGTAGCCTTGCATCTGGAAATCAGCTCAGCCTGCTTGGGATCCGTATTATCCGCAGTCTGCGCAATGATGATCTCCCGAATATTCAGTCGATCCACAAGCTCCGGAATATCCTGGGTCGTTCCCTTGACCTGAACCCCTCCGATCCGTGTTCCGAGTTTCGCCAGATCATCATCCACAAATGCAGCAATATAACGGTCTCCGTTATCCATTCCGTTCTGGATCTGTGCAAGAATGTAGTTCCCATAAAATCCAGCGCCGACAACCAGGATGGGGTATTTCCCATTGTGATTGCTCACTGCGCGGTTCAGCACAATCTTCTTGATAATCCGGTTAGCATAGCGGTCAATGAACATTACCGGTATCAGAGCCATTCCCTGGAAAAGAAGATTGAACTTATTCATGCCGCCGAACCAGAGATTAATCAAAAGGTTCAGCGCCGTTCCAACCGCTATAGCAGCCAGAATATAGAAATTATCACCCACACCAGAGCGTGACCAGATATCCCTGTACATGCGGAAAACCGCAAAACAACAAATAAAAAGCAGGATATTGATCCCGATCTGCCAATAAGAGAATGCCATCTTCCCGGAATCAAAAAGCGGGAATGTATAGGCGCTGCCTTTTGTTGTAACCGCCATCCAGGTCCCGATGATCAGGCAGGCAAACACCAGTAGCGCGTCAATGGCAATCAGTGTTATAAGCCGGGTTGCTTTAGAAAAAGCGTCTTTTCCGTTTTTATGTGGTGTTTCCATTTTCTCTTCCATCCAGATTCATTAATGCTGCCACGAAGGATCATCCGGATTGGAGCGGAACCGTTTGATCCGTTCGATGTCCTCTTTGCGGATGTATCCACGTTCGGCAGCTACCTCCAGAAGAACATCCAAAGAGCAGAGGCTTACATTCCTGTAACCAGCTGTTTCCAGACGGTCTTCCGCCTTTTTCATCCCATAAGTGAAGATGCTCACGATTCCAAGAACATTCGCCCCAGCCTCTTTCAGCGCATCCGCAGTTTCCACTGCGCTCCCGGCTGTTGAAATCAGGTCTTCGACAACGACGGTTTTAGCGCCAGGATCCAGCCGGCCTTCAATCCGGTTTGTTCTTCCATGATCTTTGGCGGATGACCGGACATAACCCATCGGAAGATCCAGCAGATAGGCAGCAATTGCAGCATGTGCAATACCGGCCGTACTTGTCCCCATCAGCAGTTCAGCGTCTGGGAATTCGGAGCGGATTGTATCAGCAAACCCCTGTTCCACGATCCGACGTTCTGCAGGTGCAGTCAGAGTAAGACGATTGTCACAATAGATCGGGCTCTTGATACCGCTCGCCCAAGTAAATGGATCGTCAGGCCGCAGGAATACGGCTTTGCAGTTTAAAAGTCCCTCTGCAATCTCTCTCGAAAGCTGTTTTTCCATCAATCAGATCCTTCCCTTCTTCATACAGCAAAATCGGATAATGCACGCTGATAAGCGGAAACCGGATCCGGATCCCGGGTAATCGGACGGCCCATAACAATGTAATCCGACCCGATCTTTTTTGCTTCAGCAGGGGTCATTACACGCTTCTGATCCTGAACATCCCCGCCAGAAAAGCGTACGCCAGGCGTTATTGTCAGAAAACCGTTTCCACATGCAGCATGAATCATCCCCACTTCCAGAGGAGAACACACAACGCCGTCGAGACCGGATTTTTTTGCATTTTCTGCATATATCCGCACAGCATCAGCGACTGTTCCCGAAATCAGCAGTTCATTGTGGAGCATTTTCTCGTCTGTTGAGGTCAGCTGCGTAACCGCAATAAGTTTGATTGCAGGATCAAGCGCCTCACGCGCTCCCTGCATCATGGCACATCCGCCCGCTGCATGGACATTGATAATATCCACTTTCAGGGAAGAAAGAACCCGCATTGCTCTTGTTACCGTGTTTGGAATGTCATGCAGCTTCAAATCCAGAAAAATCCTATGCCCTCGATCGTGAATTGCACGTACAATCTCCGGGCCTTCTGCATAGAACAGCTCCATTCCGACCTTCACAAACGGTTTTCTTCCGGTAAACAGATCCAAAAACTTCAAGGTTTCATGCCCATCCGGGAAGTCACATGCAATGATAACGTCTTTTCCCATTCATTTTTCTCCTGATTGTTAATGAGCAAGGCCGATGATATCCCGAAGATGTTCATACCCATAGATATGCATTACCTTAGGGAGGTCTTCAATGATATCCTTGCAGATATATGGTTTTCTCAGATTCTCCGAGCCGACCTGAACAGCGGTTGCACCCGCCATCATCATCTCCATGACATCAAACGCTGAAGCGATGCCTCCCGCACCCATGATCGGGATATGAACCGCTTCATATACCTGATAAATCATGCGCAACGCCACAGGCAGTACAGCAGGGCCACTAAGCCCTCCGACTTTATTTGCAAGAACCGGTTTGTGGGTACGGATATCAATTCTCATTCCCGTAAGCGTATTGATCAGAGTCAGCCCATCCGCTCCGGCCTCCTCCACTGCCAGGGCAACAGAGACAATATCGGTTACATTTGGGCTGAGCTTTACAAATACCGGCTTAGTCGTGACGGATTTTACCGCACGTGTAACCATGGCCGCAGCTTCCGGAGAAGTTCCGAATGCGAGGCCTCCATGCTGCACGTTCGGGCAGCTGATATTGAGCTCAATCAGCCCAACATTACTAACCGAATCGATTTTCTGGCAGCATTCTGCATATTCCTCGACAGAAAACCCACAGATATTGGCGATTACCGGTTTGTGGAAAATCTCAGATATACGGGGAATTTCCTCCCGGATAACAGCATCGATTCCAGGATTCTGCAGTCCTACCGAATTCAGCATTCCACTGGGACATTCTGCAATTCTCGGCGTATCATTCCCATACCTCGGTTCCCTGGTCGTTCCCTTGAAACTGAAGGAGCCAAGAATATTGATATCATAAAAATCAAGAAATTCCTGCCCATATCCAAAGGTGCCGCTTGCCGGAATGATCGGATTATCCAGTGTCAATCCTGCCAGCGAGACACTCAGATCTGTTTCCATATAATCTCCTCCTTTGTCAAAACAGGCCCGTCCTTGCAGATTCTCTTATTCCCAATCTTTGTCCTGGTCGAGCATCCCATGCAGGCCCCGAACCCGCAGCCCATCCGCTCCTCAAAGCTCATCTGTCCATCTGTAATTGTTGCTTCATACAGCGTTTTCAGCATCGGAATCGGACCGCAGGCATAGAAATAATCATAAGATCCTTCCATATTTCGGACATAATCTGCAGCCATCGCTTTTTCACCATATGAACCATCATCGGTGATAACAATGGTTCTGGCGCCAAGGTTCTTAAAATTCTGTTCGTAAAAGATATCATCCTTGGGCCTGAAACCAAGCAGCACCGTCGGCTCCAGTCCTTTTTCAAGAAGCATCTTGGTCAGTGCATACATCGGCGGGGTTCCAAGTCCTCCTCCGATCACAAGAGGCTGATGAATGTTTTCGGGCACCCAGTATCCATTGCCCATTCCAACCAATGCATTCAAGGTTTCCCCTACTCTGCATTGCGCCAGCATTTCCGTCCCTTTTCCCAGTTTCCGGAAAACCAGTGTTATGGTGTTCTCATCAAAATCGCATACGGAAATCGGTCTTCTAAGATACACATCATCCATCAGCAGGTTCACAAACTGTCCGGGGCGGGTACAGGCGCTGGTATCCCCGAAGAGTACCATCTGATTGACCGATTTGGTAATCCGGTCATTTGCCCCAACTTTTAGAATCACTTGCTTTCCCAATGGAATCCTCCTCAAATGTCCCGAGTAAAAAAAATGCTTTTGCTATATATCAGCAAAAGCGAAAACTACTCCCTATAACAAACCGAGGATGGTTTCTTTTGAATCTGCTTCTCAATACACTTTACCTCCCCGCTTTTTTCTAGAAAATTATATTGGAAGGATGGTTCCCTGTCAATGAAGTAATCTGGATGTTTTTTCGCTTTTCAAAAGAACTGTTTTGTCATGATGCTGTCTCCCTGTTTCTCGGCCAGTACCACGTTTCTTCAGACCAAATAACGGATATGGATCATTTTTCCGTGTCTGCTTCGGATAGTTCATCCCCATCCGCAGGCCCGTCTATCCGGATTGGTGTCAGACCTGCCTGGAGAAAAATATCATAAGGGTTCAGATACCTGTATTCCGGCTCCGGTGAAATGATCGCCAGATGCAGATGGTTAGCCACACTGTTTCCGGTATTGCCGACAAGCCCGATCACCTGCCCCTTTTTTACTGAATCCCCTTCCTTGACGAATTTGGAAAGATTGAACATGTGATAATAGTGATATTCATATCCCTGCGGATCGCGTATCACTACATAGTTCCCTGGAATATCCATAAAGCCTTTATACAGAACAATCCCCTCTGTTACGGACCGAATTCTTGTCCGGGCGTTTACCTTGATATCCGTCCCCATGTGGTATCGGGTTGCGTTGCTTCGCGGAAGCCGCCAGCCGTTTTTGATCATTCCTCCGGGAACCGGATGGATGAGCTCTGAAACATACTCTTCCGGCAGGGAATCCTGCTCGGCCGGAATCTCTTTCCCATTTTCATCATATACGCTATTGAGGTAAGCCGTACAGAATTTCGCGTTCATGACAGCTTTCCTGCTGCCAACAGCCCTCATCGCATCCAGTCCGATATATGAAACAGTAAAACGGTATCCGCTGCCTCCCGCATTTCCGGAAAGTTCTATCAAGAAGCAGGCATACAAGGCTTCCGGTGTTTTCTCCCTGAAACTTCTGCAGATAGCAGCCAGCCTTTTCCAGCTGAACGAATCCGCCTTGATATCGTATCCAAGCAGCGGAATATTCCTCTCCCGGAATTCAAAGCTTAAGTCAGACATGCACTTCTGAACAAACAAGACGAATTCTTTTTGAAGAGAATCCATCAGTTCCTGATAAGCATGAGCATTTTGAGCAAGGTCAGAATAATTGTCCGTTTTAAGGCTCAGAATCTCCTCAGAACGGGAGGAAAACCAGTTCCTGATATGTTCCAGGAAGCTTTCGCCCACTTTGTCCCTTATCGCCTGAACCGGATCCAATTCAGGCAGCAAATCTTCCAAATCATTCTGATCTGCTGCGATGTCCGTAGTATCGATACTTCCGGAATCAGTAATTGAAGGATCCAGATCATTCACTGCACTGGAAACAGAATGAAAAAGAAGAATCGGCAAGCAGCACAAAGCTGTTGCCGATATTAACATGATTCGTTTGTGTCTGAAACACTTATCCATCAAACCAGAATATCATCCCGGAATATCTCCGTTAATGTCTGACCCTAAGTCCTGCGGCCTAGGTGTAACCCATGTAGAGCTATCATTGCCATTATTGCCATTACTGCCAGGCGTTTCTTTCGGAGTCGAAGTTCCGTTATCCTTATCGTCTCCATCGCCCATATCCGGCATCGGAGGCTCCTGATACTTGAACTTCAGTTCATGCGCAACATCTGCAATGCTCCAGTTCTCCACCCCGTCCCAGAGATCATTCCGGGCGCTCAGTTTTACCGTTTTATCGTATGGCGCAAGGACCAGCTGGTGCCGGATCAGCCCGGTATCAAGATCCGATTTGCTGCCGTTCCGGATCTCGCAGGTGGTTCCATAACCTATGTTATAAAACATCCATCTGGAATCCGGAACCGTCAGGCGGATGCAGGCATGGGACGCCTTGGTCCCAAGGTTGGTATAGGAATCCGCGACAAAGCTGGAAAGATCCCCTTTCTTCCGATACAGGACCGAATGGAAATAGGTCCTCGAATGAATCAGCGTCAGGTACTGTGCAGCTTCCAGATTCACAAACTGATGGAAGCGAACCTTCGGAACCGCAATTGGCCACGTCCCGCTCGTTGTTTCATGACCATATTCCTTTTTCGGGTTTCCGGTCGAACAGAGCATATACCGGACCGGCCGTTCGTAGTCCGGTTCCCCGAAATTGGTCCCGTTCTCCTTGCGGTAGTAAACCATGACGACCTGCCAGTATTTATCAACGATAATATAATAAGTTTTCGGGTCCGGATAACCTTCCTTCAGAATATCCTTGGCGGAGGCCTTCATATCATCCGTACTTCCCACAAGCTGTTCAAAGCTCATGTTGACCGTTGGGGCATAATAGGAAAACGGAATCGGAGAAGGGGTCGGTTCAGGCGTCGGAGTCGGGGTCGGCGGCGGTTCCGGCGAAGGTGTTGCATCGTGGACTTCAATCGCAATCAGTTCCGGTTCCGGATCTGGCGTAATCTCTATGACTGGAGCAACCGTTTCAACCGGTTCTTCTGTGGCGGCAACCGGTTCCGGTTGCATCAGCCTGCATCCTGATACAAGAATGCAGCCCATGAATGCAGATGCAAGCAGAAGAGATTTATTGGTGAAATAGCGGAAAAACATGAAAGTGGACTTATTTCCTTTCCTGTTCATTATGAGTCAATCCATAAAATCAATTTGTAAGTATATCATATCGCTCATTATTTCTGTGGACTATTCTGTGAATTTTTCAGCAGATCGAAGTGTTTCCAGGGATTTAACGCCATAATCCAGCACGTAGGATGCGTATTCCGTTAATGCCGGAAGCATTTCGCTGCGCATGGTATCGGTCAAAACGACCTTCTGTATCTCCGAATCATCCAGCAGCAGGATCCGCCGCATCGCCTCAAGCGTATACTTGGATATTTCCCTGGCACCGAAGCTGCAGGCAGAGCATACAGCTCCTCCTGCATGAGTTGAAAAATACAGTTTCCGGTCTGATCGGATATCCTTTCCGCAGTTTCCGCAGAATACAATGGATGGTGCGTAACCGATGATGGAAAGGAACCGGACAAGATAGCAGCAAAACAGGTCTTTCGAATTCATGTCAGAATAACACAGGTAGGAAAGTGCATGATACAGCAGAGAGAACAGATTGCGGTTCGGCTCTTCAGGCTGCACCGCATTTTGCGCCAGCTGAAGCATGGCAGATGCATAGGAAAATTTTGCATAGTCCTCCCGAAGCGGATAGAAGGTTTCCCGAATATCGCAAGCATGAACCGAATAGTATCCGGTTCTCTGTGAAAGTTCAAATTCACCGAAAACAAATGGCTGCGCTACGGCAAGCAGCTTGCTGCTCGCTTTCCTGCATGCCCGCGCGGTCGCATCAACGCGGCCGTGGTCAATCGTAAAGATCGACAAAATCCGGTCATAGTCGCGATAGTTTGTATACCTGGTTACAATACCCTCGGTCAGCAGAATCGGCATATCCGTTTTCCCGCCCGTTATTCGTATCCGAGTTCATGAAGTACAGCCGGTTTATTCCGCCAGTCCTCTTTTGCCTTGACCCAAATCTGAAGGTTTACATGGCAGTTCAGGAGGGTTTCAATTTCCTTCCGGGCTCCTGCGCCGATTTTCTTCAACATAGCACCATTCTTGCCGATGATGATACCTTTATGTGAGGCACGTTCACAGTAAATCGTCGCATACATATCCGCCAGGTTTCTGTCATCCCTGTACTCAATTCGGTCTGTACTGACTCCGACTCCGTGCGGGATTTCGTCACGAATCAGCCGAAGCGCCTGCTCCCGGATCAGTTCCGCGCAGATCAGCCTTTCCGGCTGATCTGTAACCATATCGTCCGGATAATACTTTGGTCCTTCCACCAAATAGTTTCGAAGGATGGAAAGCAGTTCTTCGAGCCCTGTTCCATTTAATGCTGAAATGAAGCAGACCTCTCGGAAGCACCCCTCCTTCTCCAGTTCATTCCTAATTTGCTCAGCCCGCTCCGTGGAAATCAGATCAACCTTGTTCACGGCTGCAATGACAGGTGCTTTGCAGTGAACCAGTTTCCGGATAACCGCCAAATCGCGTTCTCCAACCCCATATTCCCCGTCGATTATGAAAACGACTGCTTCAATGTCGCGAAGGGCTTCCTCAGCCGTTTTCTGCATATAATCTCCAAGACGGTTTTTCGGGACCGTCATTCCAGGCGTATCCAGAAAAATCATCTGCGTATCCTGATCCGTAACAACTCCGATAATACGGTTACGAGTCGTCTGTGCACGATCTGACACGATCGCTATCTTCTGTCCAACTAACGCGTTCAAAAGCGTCGATTTGCCTGCATTCGGGCAACCAATCAGAGAAATGAAACCGGAACGGAATGCCATGGTCAACCCCTTTCCCCCAGATCAGACGGTCCAAAGGATTTCGGGAGCAGATCACCAAGCGTCATCAGTTCACCTATGCCGTCTTTTCCGCAGCAGTATACAGGCATTTCCGGAGAACAGAATTCACTCAGTGCCTGGCGGCATACGCCGCACGGAAAAGCAGGCCGCTCCCCGCTGCAGGCAATGGCAATCCCATCAAACTCCCGCTCGCCGGCAAACACAGCAGTAAACAATGCTGTACGCTCAGCGCAGGTCGTTGGAGTAAATGCCGCATTTTCAATGTTGCACCCGCCGTATTCCTTCCCGGAAGATGCCCGCAGGCATGCCCCGACTTGGAATCCGGAATATGGGGCGTAAGCCTTCTCGGATGCTTCGATTGCTTTCTTCAGCATCCTTTCCAGCGTTCTCTTGGATAGCCGCTTCATCGTTTTACCCCCAGCTGATTTAACAGTTCTTCCTGCCGTTCAAACATCGTTTTCTCGTCTTCAGGGTTCATATGGTCATATCCGAGGATGTGCAGAATTCCATGCACCGCCAGAAAGGACAGTTCTCGTTCAAACGAGTGGCCATACTGTTCGGCCTGCTCCCTAGCGCGAGAATAACAGATCGCTATGTCACCCAGATATCCGTCCTTCGGTGCACGGATCTCTTCTCCTTCCCATGCTGGGAATGTCAGCACATCCGTTACGGAATCTACGTTGCGGAATTCTCGGTTCAATCTTCGGATTTCTTCCTGGTCAACAATCTCAATCGTTACAGAACCTGCAGCATTCTCTTCCTGCAAGACATGCTCCGCCGTGTGTTTGAGGAGCATTGCAGCGGAATCAGGGATCGGCTGCATTTCATCCATAATCTCAATCATGGATTTCCTCCTGAACTGGTATTCTCTCATGCATTAACCCGTTCAATGACAGAAGAAAACTATTCTCTATCGTCTCGATCTGTGCAAGGGTCAGCGGTGATTCAGAAAGCTGGCCGTCCTGGATTTTCCCGGATATTACCTTTCGGATCGTTTCCCGGACCGTTTCCTGGTCTGGATTATTAAGTGAACGTACAGCCGCTTCACAGCTGTCTGCCAGCATCACAATCGCGCTCTCTGCCGTTGAGGGCCTTTCTCCATGGTATCGGAAATCCTCTTCCCGGACCGGCTCCGGAGAATTCTCCTTTTCCTGTGTTTCCAGCGCCTTTCTGTAAAAGTATTCGACCAGAGTCGTCCCATGATGTTCCTTAACAATTTTACGGATTTCGTTCGGAAGATGATACTTTTTCAGTATCGGTTCCGCATCATGGACATGGGAGATAATGAATTCGGCACTTTCTTTCGGCTTGAAAGTATCGTGAATGTTCTTTCCCTTCTGATTCTCACCGTAATACTCCGGGCGCCTGATCTTTCCAACATCGTGATACAGCGCTCCGTCTTTCGCCAGCAGAGGATTTACACCAATCTCATAAGCTGCGTTCTCTGCAAGTGCAGCTGCCGTTATGCTGTGCTGAAAGGTTCCCGGTGCTTTCTGCATCAGCCGTCTGAGCAGCGGATGGTTCAAGTTGGAGAGTTCATACAGCCTTGCATTTGTCAGCAAATCAAAGACTGACTCCAGAATTCCGGCAATCCCGGTACAGAGGAGAGAAATCATAACAATGGTCAGAGCCTGTGATCCAAGGAAAACCAGTCTCTGCCTGTTCCATGCATACCCAACCACCATATAACAAGCTGAAATTGTGATGCAATAAAGAACACTCCCCAAAACTCCGGAAATCAGCAGGCTCATCCGCATTTTCTTGTTCTGCATTACAAACAGGATTGAAATCCCGGAAACAAACAGGGAGGCAAACGCTGCAGCTGTTTCAGTGGAAAAAATACCGGAGGAAGTCCTTGCTGCAATCGCAGGAAATGTCATGCAGGTAAGCAGCAGAACCCCGACACAGGTCCTGGGAGCAAATAATGCAGCACACAGCAATACGGAAAATGCAGCGGTCATCAGCCTCGGATCAATTGTATGGGCAACCCACTGAAATACAAAGTTCAAGAAAAGAACCAGAGACAGCGTTGATGCTTTTCTCCTGTTCTTTATCACTTCTGGTTCCCACCGCACAAGAAACACAAAGAATATGAAATAAAAAAGTGCAAGATATGCGGCAACTCCGGGAATAAACAGCCTGTTTCTGGATCCTCCTTCCAGCAGGTCCAGCGACAGCAAAAGCTGTTTCTGGACAGACGTCAGCGGAACGCCCTTTTCAGCAAGCAAGTCTCCTCTCTGGATATATATGCTCTCAACTTCGGCAGCGGTTTCCTCCTGAAGCCGGATAGTTGCATCCGTATCCACAATCAGCGTTGGCTTCAGGTATTCCGTCAATAGCATTTCCCCAAAGTTTTTTAGATGTACCGGAAACGTTGAATTCTGAATCTGTTCAGAGATCGCATTTCGGACCCCTGTTACAAGGTCGTACCGGAGCCCCTCCCCCCCGTTGTCCATCGCCTCGTTCAGCTCACGGCGCAGAATCGAATGCAGTTCGTCCAGTACATCCGGTTCAGCATCCAATATCGCATATCCAATGGATGGATCAGAGATATTCAGTTTTGTAATCGCAGTCATCATCAGAGAAAGGCTTTCCTCTGGAATAACTTCCTGCCATGTCCTTTCGTCCTGGCCCGGCAGTAGCTGTGATTCGGCTCGGATCTGAAATGCACGTTCTCGAAATGAGCCAATCTGTTCAAACAGATCTGCCATTTCCTGCTGCATGCTTTCTACAATGTCATGGTCATATTTATACTGTGTAGGAATCTGATTCCTGGCATTCTGACGCGCTGTTTCGGTAGCTACCGTATCCACCGAGGTGTACTCTGCATAGATTGTTTCAGTCGGCGCTCCGTTTTCATCCAGAGAGTATCGCTTTGGCGTCAGGCAGAATAGTGTCAGTACAGTCTGCAGAATCCAGATAACCAGAAGCAAGCCAGCGCTGAAAAGATATGACCGGATGTTCCGTTTTATCCTCTTTCTGATGTTCAAGCTTTTGCCTGCCTTTTTTTCTCCGCTGCATCATAAGCGCAGATAATCCTCTGTACCAGTTCATTCCGGACGACATCCTTCTCCGTCAGCCGAACAATGGATATCCCCGGAACATGATCCAGGATCCGAACTGCGTGAACCAATCCGCTCATTCTGTCACCGGGAAGATCAATCTGCGTAACATCACCGGTTACCACGACCCGTGATCCCTCCCCGAACCTGGTCAAAAACATTTTCATCTGCTCAATTGAACAGTTCTGAGCCTCATCCAGAATTATAAAAGCATTACTCAGTGTTCTTCCGCGCATATAAGCCAGAGGAGCGACTTCAATTACTCCCCGTTCACATAAAGCTTTATAAGATTCCATCCCAAGAAACTCCTGCAGGGCGTCATACAGCGGCCGGAGATATGGATCAACCTTGTTCTGAAGATCCCCAGGCAGGAAGCCAAGCTTCTCTCCTGCTTCCACTGCAGGTCTTGTAAGGATAATTTTTTCGACTTCCTTGTTTTTGAATGCAAGAACAGACATCGCAACCGCAAGATAGGTTTTGCCGGTACCTGCCGGCCCGATTCCGAATACCAGATCGTTCTCGCGCAGTGCGGAAATATATTTTTTCTGTCCGATCGTCTTGCATTTGACTTGGCGCCCGCGATTGGTAATGCATATCACATCCCCCATGATCCGGTCAATCAGATCGACGCTCCCGTCCTTTGCAAGATCAATCGCATATCGGAGCTTTCCACGGTTGATCGATTCCCCTTTCCGGATCATCAGCAGCAGTTTTTCAATCACGCTTGCAGCCAAATCGCAGTTTGCCGGATCACCCTCTACCGTAATTCCGGAGGCGTCTGCACGGATTCGTGTCTGGGTCTCCTCTTCCATAACGGTCAGATTCTCATCAAAAACGCCGAACAGGGTAGAAATCTCTCCCATGTCGGCAATATCAATCTTTCTTGGGCTCTGTTCTGTTGTGCTTTCCAATGCTGTCTGCTCCAAACTCAATAATTATTGTTTTAGTATATCATATGCTAGTTCCCGTAAAAATGACGGAAGTCTTTTCTGCCGGTTCCCTTCCCAGTGTTATTCCCCCAAGCATCCAATATATGCAAAAGCGTATATCCATCCATCCATCTATGATATACTTCCGATGTAATCCTTATCAGTAAACGAGGTACGGAATTGACAAAAATCATTGCATTTGAAGGAATTGACGGAACAGGAAAAACGGTTCAGATGGAACGTCTGAAAACAAGCCTGGAACAAAAGGGCTTCCGTGTGCTGACTCTCTCCTTCCCGGTTTATTCTTCTTTCTTCGGAAAAGAAATCGGAAAGCTCCTGACGGGAAAAGAAGGGATCACTGCTGACCGTGTTGATCAGAAAAGCATGGCACTATGGTTTGCACTTGACAGGTATGAAGTGTTTTCCGGTCTGGACCTTTCTCCGTTCGACTTTATTCTGATCAATCGCTATGTTCTCAGCAACGCAGTCTATCAAAGCATCCGTGAGCAGGATCTCGGGAAGCCGGATATCCTGGAGTTTGTTGTAGAACTGGAGCATGAGCAGTTCCATCTTCCAGTTCCAGATCTGTATCTTGTTTTTGATATGGATCCAAGCAATGCATCGGAAAATGTCGAAAAAAAAGGATTCCGGGATTATACCGGAAATGATAAGGACATTTACGAGTCCCTTCCCGATCTTCAGAAGAGGGCGCGCTCCAAGTACATTGAATACGCTTCAAAACTGGACTTTGTTTCCATTATTCCATGCATGGAGAA
>JAEEGL013946198.1_pt1 | contig 16380 bp, 12 predicted proteins | sample 9134231 | NCBI WGS metagenome assembly JAEEGL01 (sample SAMN16246548, study PRJNA631951) | gut metagenome | biome: gut microbiome; feature: rumen; material: fiber-attached | host: Bos | place: Iran: Karaj | collected 2018-10
ATATCACACTTCGATCGGACTCTCTTGATTTGAATCGACGGTGGCAGCTTAAGGCCGGTGTCTATCCAAAACAAGATAATAACGTCCGGGATGGTGGTTTTCCGATTAACTCTTCGCTAGCCGGTCCTTCTCCATCATTATATTGTTGTCGCCCCTAACATCCGCCGGCATGTCTCTTCTATTAAAGCCAGCAGTCCAAAATGGGGCGTAATTCTCTTTTATATAAGGATTTGGAGCGAATGTGGACGGAAGATTTTGAGCTATAGCATCAACATAATAAGTGACACGTCAAAGGCCATAATGAGGATAAACGCTAACACATAGACCACAAGATTTACTATCGCATAAGAGGTGTTCCATTCTTTAGCAATAGTCATGAGGTCTGAGTAGCAGTGGGTGAATATCTCGTTTATGGAGCCTGGATAGTAATGTTTGATCACAGCCCAATATCCAAAGGCATTGAACAGGAAGTAGATGATACAAGCAGTTATCCATAGCGGGTTAGTGGTTGACACAGCTAATCCGAGCATCACTAGAGCCATCACCACACATAACAACGGCCAGAGGTGGATGCAGATATAAACACTAGCCTTCTCATAATTCCAACCAAAGGGACGGCCTATTTGAGCGAGACAGCCACACAGGAATTGAAAGATTTTGTCCATAGAGATAACATTCTTACGGAGTGACTGGTATTTTCATTCTTGCCAGTTTACATCGATACAATTCTTCTCCAATCTTCTGACTGCATCCATGGTTTCATATCCCTATCAATGCAATACACAAGGCTATTATCGACAGCAATCTTGTAGAACCCGTTACAGTCACGTTGTATCTTGTATTCCTCGGGGAACGTGAGTTTTTTCTCAAGTTTGGTTATGCAGCTATTTATCTTGGAGATTTTGGGGTTCCTGATGGTGTAGTCGGTAATATTGGGTGCATTATTGGGATTACCTCCGAAGCACTTGTAGATCTCACTGTATTTGTTCATCAACCGCTCCATCCTCGCGTTATGAATCTCCATCTGTAAAGCTGTTGTGGGTTGATTAAGGTTCAGTCCTCCTGTCATCGATTCAGCCAGGATTAACACATACAACGCCTTTTCTGAACGGCCCACTTTCAACTCCTCATTAATTTCAGGGAAGCGTATTATTAGTTTCATGGGGTCAATGAGGATGGTGCTCTTAGTGTTCTCCTTCATCAGACACAAATCCATTATCTGCTTGTAAACTCCGCTATAAATGAAGCGTTCAGAGTCATTATAAACATTCTTGATGATAGAGTACTCGGCATTCATCATTGAGGTGAACTTGTAAATGAAATGCTTTATCTCCTCAAGCACATCACCTTCAATATCGACCTTAAGGAAGTTAGCGAAAATGCTGTTCTCGCTGACGGTCTCTCCCACCTTAACCAGAAGAGCAGGATATGTATCGGTCATTCCAGGAAGATGCAGTTTTCCATTCAGTTGTTCTTTACAGAACTGGATAGTGGTCATGGAGGATATCTGGTTATGGATCTGCTCCAACTCACCAGGATTCAAGTTCGGTGTGAGGAATGTCAAAACTTCATGAAACAATTTAGATGGGGTTTCCTTGTAGGTCTTGGATATTTGAGGAATGTAAGCGAAGTCGAAACCTGCAAGCCTCATAGCATTCTCAATTTGGTGATGGTTAGTAGTGATTACCTCATTTATGTCCTCATCGAATTGTGACTCGACATAGATTACCTGAGAATTCTTCAGCTGTAAACCTTGCTGTGGAACCTGAACGTGGAGCATACTAGCATCAGTCTCGTCATCCTCCAGACAATACATCAAAGCTATCATGAGAAGTGCTTCATCCTTATTACACATTCCATCGGCAAGAGTAATGTCCCGGAAAAGAGCCATCAAATTCTCGCGTTCATTCTTCTCTAGACAACTCAGGTTATTCACGGCATCAGCAAATGTGATAAACCTAGCATCACACATACAATCCTTATTAAGCCCGAAAGAACTCTTCACTATCCTGAAGAGCTGCATTTCCCTGCTGTCTATTACTGAATCTGCCTTAATGAGATCCGACACAACTCTGGCCACCGAAATCTTTTCAATCCTGTTCATGACTTATCGCTTTTGTTTTCCACCAACAAAATTAAAGCAATTAATCGAAACCTGCAATCTTGCATCATTTTTTTGGACTTACTCTCAAATTTTACTGAAACGTTTCAACTCATACTCGTTATTTGATAGGATTTTGGTAACTTTGCGTCAACCAGTATAAACGATTAACCAAACATTTTAGATTATGGATTACGAGATTGATAAACAGTACAAATTCCCAGTAAAAGAGAAGAAAATAGTAAATGGTGACTTGTTCTATGTAATCAGCGCCAACGGTTTTGATTGTGAAGTAAAAGCATTTGAATCTCAACGAGGAACAAATCCAACGAGCATTATATGTCTGTTCAAAGGTTATAAGGACGACAATGAGCCTATTTTTAGACAAGATTTTGCTGTACTGATATCACAGATCTATAAAGTCGGTGAAGTTTATGAATTTAAAGTCAAGAATGATATCAATGCCTTCGATTATTATGAGGTAACAGACAAGAATGGCTTTATATTCAGGCTTGTCGATTATGGGAAGACAAAGATATACACCAACCAGATAGTAAAAGCGAAAGTCAAGAGCATAAACCGAATCAAAGTCGAGGTATCACTTGTAACGAATAAGAAAACAGAAGGCTTACAATTCATGCGGCCAGACGATATTTGGGAACTTTACGAGCTGGGTAAACTGCCGACAAGATATTTAAATCTACTTTTATTCCAAGCGCCACTTCTTAAAGGTGCCATTTCTGATTATAAGGATGGGAATGCTCTTTGGGTTATCCACACCATTGATGCTATAGATAAACATTTGCCGGACTGGTTGAATGCCGAATATCCCAAACATAAACTGAGATCCTTAAGTGCATATCACTGTATCTGTCTCAACTTGCTGGAGAAATCTGAATATCTTAAAAACTGCACTGAAGAAGAAAGGGTGATGTATCAGAAAAAAATTGCGACTGCCCTTACTCATGCAGAAGACTATATTGTAGCCCTTAACCTGATGACTGAGCAACGTGAACAGGATTATATTGATGACCATCTGGAACGTCTGAAAAACACTGGATACCTGTATAATCCCGAGAAGACGATGCGTGTCATTATGTCTCTGTTTACTATGCGTCAGGAATCGGTTCAAGACTATATTCAGGACATTTTCGACATCATCAGCAATGGACATGATAACGAGCGATTCATGACCCAGTTCCGCCAGGCCTTTACGGAGATGCTCGATGTGTATATCTGGAATGAGGTGAAAGAAGTGAATCTGATACCCAAGATTTATAATGCAGTATCCAAACAGCGTGTCGAAGAGATGGTCGAAGCACTGGCCATCCAATTGCTGCTGCTGGAAGGTATAGACCACGAGGATAAAAGCCTTTACCGTTCAATGCTGTATCGATTCGCATCCATCATCAAGGGAGACGAGAGGCTAATCAATAAGTCATACCTCTCATTAATCAGCCGCAAATTATGGCCTATTGAGTATGGGTGGGCTGACTTGGAAAAAAAGGACCGGCTTTGTGTAAAACTATGTGCTGATGTCAAGATTGATAACGAGATGGTGCCGCTGTTGTTCCACGGTAACAACACATCAATTGCACTGTCTCAGGGCTCAATCACTATCAGCCCCATCAGTCAGATCAGACCAACCAAAAAAGCATATCCCGATGGTATAACCCCTTGGAATAAGATCCAGTTCCTTCTCGATGAGCGAATGGGCGCTAAGGTAACACCGAATACTTCAGACATAAATAGGTTCAAACTGATGTGGAATGAACTGGAAAGAAGCCTGTTCGCACCCAAAACCGCTACTTCTGTTTCAAAGGCGAAGAAAAGGAAAGCATCGGTTGGCGACAAGGTAAAGATAAGGGTAATCAGGCAAAATCCGGCATCAAGACATGAGTTCTTCTGTAAAATTGAAGATGACTACTATGAGGGAGACGGGATTCTGGATGCCCGTAAGATAGTTCATTATAATGTCAACTTTCAACTTGCCTTATTCAGAGACAAGGAGACTCAGGCACCATTCATTCTCGAAGCAACCGCAGAAAAGATAAATGACAACGGGAAGTTGGTGTTCAGCATGATGAAGGAAATCGAGAACTTCGTTTATGAAACCACTGAAACTGGAGGTGATGATGTCTTAGCACAAGTTACATTGGTCGAGCCGACGTATTATCTGTGTGTTACTGAATTGGGTTATGCTCTATCCATCAGTAAATCTGAAACCACGACAGAACTCAAAAAGGGTGATTTCATCTGGACAGAGATTGAAAACGTGAAGACCAACGGCAATGTCTCTGCCCATTATCGTGGATTAGCCGATGAAGACTTTAAGCTAGCTGACGGTTTATATAGCCTCATTCATGACTATGCAGACGGGAATCTCTATCAAGAGATTAAAGAAGAAACGGTGGATGAAGATGCCATTCTCTCAGAAACCTATGTCGATGTTGAGCAGATTGAAGAGCTGATACACATCATTGACCGATATGCTATGACATTGGAATCCGACCATACTGCAACATACAATTATCTTGAGGTGTCCAAAATTCTTAGCAGGATTATCCAGAACGAACTGCTGGTAGTTTATTATGACAAAAGAATGAAACTGGTACGGGAACTCCAAAAGTTCAGCGAACTCCAAAGAATGCCTCAAGAGACTTTGGAGGAACTGCTAAAAGAAAATGAGGAGTTCGTCTCAAACTACCCCGACATAAAAGACAGACTTACCCAGTTGAGAATCATCAGTCATCTCGATAAGGACTGGAACGTGGATTTCTTATGGGATATAGCCAAGAGCGAGAGCAACACCAAATGTGGTGACGTTGCCCGATTGGTTCTTGCTCATAACCTGCTCAAAGGCTTCAATGCATACGATCAGCAGAAGGCGATCAGTAAAAGGCTCTTCCAGACTATGGACTTGGATATGCAGCTGCCTGAAACCTCATTTGTGGCAGAGGAGGACGAAGTGACCGAGTTAAAGACATCCATGATATTTCCAGCCGACAATAAGGGGATGAAAGCTGACGAGAAGAAACAGATCAAGGAATTGCTGACGGTGGTTTGCAGTATGCTCAATTCAAAAGGCGGCACCCTCTATGTGGGAGTCAACAACATGGGTTTTGCTGTTGGTATTGAGCCAGACTTCGATTACTTAAGCAAGACTCCAGGCCGATATGATTTGACTCAAATGAAAGACCAATATGACTTAAAGTTCCGGAATAATGTACATGATCAACTGGGAATTGTCGCTAATGATCTGGTCAGCTCATCATTCTTCACGGTGGAAGGGAAAACCATCTATAAAGTAGATGTGCTACCCTCAAAGGACATTATATATCTGGACAAGATAGCATATGTACGACAGGGCACTTCTAAATGGCCAGTAGATAGTACAAAGATGGCAGCGTTAAAAGCACAGAGAGAAAGGATTTTCAGTAAAAATTGAAGCACATGTGATATTGGAAGAAAGGGGGCAGCTGAGGTTGCTCCCTTATTCTTTCGCAATGTTGCAACAATTTTGCCTTCAGGCCGGCACTTTTAACCGAAACGTTTCAAGATTAAACACCTCTTTTATAATATGTTGTTACTTTGCTGGTGTTAACATTCATAACTTTAAAAACTATTTCAATATGAGACCCAGAAGAATCGAAAACAAGGATGAACTCCTCTCCGGCTCAGACAAGAAGGAGCGCCGTTACATCAAAGACATCATGATGTCTTACGGCATATTTGATAGGGAGAACAATGGTCTTATCTCAGCCATGTTCTCAAGTATTAACAGTTGCAACATTTCAAACCCAAGTATCGCTTAACGAAGAGAAAAAACCGCAACGTTGCAGAAAAAGCGTACAGAACATAGACAATAGTACCTTTGCATCAACAAACAAAATCTGACTAATATGGAACAAGAAAACTTTATACTGGACACGAATAACAAGGAGCAGCAAAAAGCTTATGACCTTGTCGCAAAGACAAACACCAGTTTATTTATTACTGGTAAGGCCGGCACTGGTAAAACGACGTTCGTGAAGCGTATCCAAAAAGAGATTGATAAAAACTTTTTGGTTCTTGCTCCTACAGGCATCGCAGCAATCACAGTAGGAGGGCAAACAATGCATTCATTCTTCCAGTTCCCACTTGAGGTCATTACCCCAGAGACGGAACTTGATCTTTCAGACAGGAAAGCTTTCTTGCTGGAAAAAGTAGATACGATTATTGTTGATGAGGCCTCCATGGTAAGATGCGATCTTGTAGATGCTATGGATCGAATGCTAAAAATGGCTTTCAGCACCAACCTTCCTTTTGGAGGAAAGCAGGTAGTTTTTGTTGGAGATTTATGCCAACTGCCTCCTGTCGCCCTTAAAGATGATTTGGAAATCCTGTCAAAATACTATGGACACGGTATGCCATTTTTCTATAAGGCCCATGTTCTAAGAAATATGAATCTTCCAAAAATTGAATTTTCCAAAGTTTATCGCCAAACGGATGAAGACTTTATCAACATTCTTAACAAAATGAGATTGGGTGGAGCAACAGAACAAGACCTTGCCCTTCTTAATCAACATGTATGTACACCTGACGATGATGAGGATTTGTTCATTACCTTAACAGCATACAACAAAGTTGCAGAGTCCATTAATCATAAAAAACTCAATGAACTTCCGGGTGAGGAGTTCACTTATGTTGGGGAAAAAATTGGAGTTTTCAGTGAAAAGGATTGCCCTGCACCATTAACGCTTAAGCTAAAAGTCGGGGCGCAAGTGATTATCTGCCGCAATAACTGCGTAGACAACTGCGTCAATGGAACCCTTGCTACTGTAGCGGAACTGGATGATGACTATATAAAAGTAGCTCTCAAGAACGGCTTGAAGGTCGATGTGCCTAGAACTACCTGGATCAGCTATGAAAAGGTTCGTAACGAGGAAACCGGTAAACTGGAAAAACGTGAAGTGGGATCAATGGAACAGTATCCTCTTAAATTAGCATGGGCCATAACAATTCATAAATCTCAAGGTATGACTTTCGACCGGATGCATCTGGATTTAACACGAGGTGTATTCACATCGGGACAGGCGTATGTAGCAATTAGCCGAATGCGTTCTCTTGAAGGGCTTACCTTAAGTAATGATATCAAACCTCATCACATTATGGTTCATCACGAAGTACAAGAGTTCTATAAGACGATGAACAACTATGCCCTGATCGATGATGAATTAAAGATTGGTGCCTTAGTTAAGACATACCTGGATAAGGGAGATTACGATAGTGCTGCACGGGTTTGCCTTGAGGGTGCTATATCCAAATCGCAAGCTGGCGACTATCGTAATGCCGCTTTATTAGCAAAAAGAATGTTTGATGTCATGCTGGATGACGATTGTCTTTTAGGTATGGCCAAGGAAGTGCAGCTGTTAAAGTCAGCTACAATGACAGGGAATTTTCTGAATGCAGCTTTCTGCCTTTATGGAAACAGATTTGAGCAAGCTATCGAGTTTGCTGATTTAGTACTTGAAAGGAGGCAATGTCTAGAAGCACTTTTTATAAAGGGGCGGGCTCTTTATGCACTCGGGCAATATAATGAAGCCTATGATGTGGTTTATTCAATTAACCTGGCTATTGGAAAACCTGATAACAGCCACTCGATTGACATGAAACAGTATCTGTTTGAAGCCAAGGTTAACGAGAAGGTAGGCAACTCCAACATTGCTATTTGTAAGAAGCTTCTTAAGCTTTGTCCCGTATGCATTGATGCGTATGCTATGGTTAGGCGTGAAGCGATAAAGAAAGACATTTTGGTTGATAACAATATTGCTGAGGATGAAGGTATCTTATACGTTTTCAGTGATAAGTCCATATCAGAGGAAGACTTCGTTACTGCCCTCAATAAACTCGACAAGAAAAGCCCGGAATTCACCAAGTTCAAGAGAATGGTTAGAAAGTTGGCTGCTTAATTGATATAATCATCATCTAAAGAAAAACGTTTATGAATTAATTATTCCCAAGTTTTTTCTATATTTGCCACCAGAAAACATAGAGCAGGGAATACAATATTCTGATCTTAACAATACAACTATGAATAATGAAAACCAAATAACATTGCAACAGATGTTACCCGCAAGGATTACAGGAATCTCGCAGGGTAAAACGTATGTGGGAATTGATTTTGGCACATCAACGACGGTTGTGTCAATAGCTTCACTTGGACCCGATGGGAAGACTATAGAGTGTAAAGCATTAAAACTTGCTCAATTATTAGAAGACGGCACAAAATTCGAAAGTGAAAGAATCCCATCAATCATCGCTTTCTACAAGAATCAAATTCTTGTTGGAGAAGGTGCATATAATTTGAAGTATCTTCTTAAATTCGGGAAAGAGATTTGGTATTCTTTCAAGATGGAGATGGGCACTGATTTGGGTGCGAAATATTATGATAGCGTCTTAGCTGATGTTGAGCCATTTAAGATTCGCAACCCCAAGGATGCTGTTCGTGTTTTTTTCATGTATCTCAATCTTCTGATTCAGCGTTATTGCGAAGAACATGGACTAAGTAGAAACATTGAGTATGCTATCAGTATTCCCGCATCATTTGAAGCAAACCAGCGTCGAGAATTATCAGAAGCTCTAGAAACCAACGGAATGAAGGTTACCCATCAATCGTTGATTGATGAACCGAATGCAGCTTTTATTTCGTACATTCATGAAGCCGCAAATGGAGAGAGACCACTAGTAATATCTCCTCTTTATAATCCCAAGGTATTGGTGTTTGATTTTGGCGGTGGTACTTGTGATATCTCAATACTGGAAATCGGAAAGAGTACAAATGGTATTTATTCCAAAAATTTGTCTATCTCCAAATTCACTCAGCTGGGAGGAAATGATATCGATCGATACATAACCTACCACTATATCTTACCGCGTTTCCTGGAGTTTAATAACAAAAAACTTACTGACTTCAGGACGCCTGAACGCAAAGCTATAGCATCCCAACTTTACAAAATAGCAGAGCGTCTTAAGATATTGATTAACAAAAATCTGTCATTTATGACCTCAAATTTTGAGGTACCTCAACTCAAGAATAGTAATAACCATACTGAAGTCGAGTATCCTGTTATCATTGAAACAACTCGTGGAACGCTTAAACAGGAGAAATTCTATTTAACTCCAGCTGAACTAACAGAAGTCATGAAAGTGTTCACAGCTAACAGCCGATTACCTAAGACCTTCAAGGGAGAAGATGAGTATAACAATATTTCAATGCCTATCAATAGCGCTATCGAAAAGGCCCATATTGCCGTCAATGAGATAGATTATGTGTTATTTATAGGTGGCAGTGCTCAAAGCCCATATATCCAGGAAGCTCTTCGTAAGAAGTTTACTGATTCTGAGTTGTTAGTTCCTCAAGACCTTCAAACTCATGTATCACAAGGTGCTGCAATTCACTCCTTATTGATGAATGGTATGGGTAAATGTATTATTGAACCCATTACAAGTGAACCGATTATTATAATCACAAAGGATTCCATGCCAAAAGTCTTATTTCCTGCAGGTTCACCAATTCCCTGTGACACTATAGTTATAGATGACCTGGTAACATCTCGAGACAACCAAGAACAGGTTGAATTACCGATTTGTCTGGGAAACGCTAATAGAATGTTATATAACATAGTGATTATGCCCCCTCATGGCGCTTCTGGATTCCCTGTTAATACTCCAGTTAAGCTTACTCTTGAGATAAATGCTGATAAGTTGCTTCTCGCAGCTGCTCAATGTATGGGTGTTTCTTGTATGGTTGAGCCACAAAATCCGTTTGCAAATAAGGAAATGACTTCAGAAGAACGAATCGTTTTCATGGCTGAGCGCCAAGCAAACCTTGAAGCATTACATAACAATGGCCAACCAACACGTCAAGCTTTAATAAACTTACGGAACGCTTATGAAAAAGTTGGTAATAGCTTTAGAGCTGCTGAGACATACGAGTTGCAAACAGAGTTGTATCCTAATGCGGACAATTTTAATCAGATAGGTGTTCTTTATGCAAATGCCGGCGTTAAAGAAAAAGCGATAGAGTTTTTCGAGAGAGCACTTGAGGCAAATCCAAACAACCAATATGCTCATAGTAATTTAGCTCTCGAATTGAAAAATAGAGATTATGAGCAATACCGTCTTCATATGAAACGAGCATTGGAACTTAATCCAGACCATGATGTGGCTCTCATAGAAAGTGGCCGCATAGATAAAGCAGATGGCAAGCAAGAGGAAGCTAGATTGAAGTTTGAAAAAGCTTATGATCTAATGATGCGCCAATGGAAAGCGGGAACACTTGGAGATTATGGTTACGGATGGTTGGCCGGCTTAGCTGAAGAACTTGGTCATACGGATGAAGCTCGTCAAGTGCGTGCTTCAAAACGCAAAATAGAAACAGAGCAGCATTATAATGATGATAATTTAACTCGTACAAGAAGTACACAAATAGAAAAGAAATAATTATGGCTTGGATAATTCCAGAACACAAGTTAGATCCGCAACAACGCGAGTTTATTGAGAAACAAGACTATACCAGGCGAAATATTTGGATAAAAGGCTTCCCAGGTTCAGGCAAGTCTGTGCTTTTGGCTTATACTCTAAAACAGATTAGAAGCCGTAATCCAAATGCTTCAGTAGTCGTAGTAGTCTTTACCCGATCTTTGGTTCAAATGTTTTCAGAGGCATTTAAGGAGATGGGCGAATCCGTCAATGTTCAGACTTTCTACGAATTTATGAATTCTACAAGACGATATGATTATGTCTTAAGCGACGAGGTTCAGGATCTGGTACCGAGTGTTCTTCGCGAAATGAACAATAGGGCTGATCATGTGATTGTCGCTGGAGATGAGAATCAATCTATCTATGAAAGAGATCCAAAGTTCAGAGAATCAACTGTATCGCCTTATGAAATTGGGCAATTACTATCATCTAGTTCTTTTGAATTAGGTATTATCCATCGTCTTTCAAGTTCAATTATCAATGTTATCAACCGCTTCTTGCCGAACCTTAGCATCTTCTCTGCAAAAAGAGATTTAACGAAAGCATCGACACAAGTGAGAATATGTGAAGGGAATAGTACTACAGAAGAAGTTAAGTACATTATGAGAGAAGGCTTAAAAGCAGCTAAGATAGGAGAGACTGTTGCCGTCTTAGTTCCTACTCATAATGATGTAATCCAATTCACAAATGCAGCACTTTTGTCTGAGGGGAAATCACAATGGAATGTCACTTTGAATCAGTGGGGAAGGCCTGATTTCAAGTCTCTAAACTCACATCTTCGCTCAGAAGGAATTAAGCTTAAATATGTGGGGAATGGAGTCGGAGAATTTGATTCATCAGAAGGCAAGGTTATCATAATGACATATCATAGTTCCAAGGGGCTTGATTTTGATAATGTGTTTATTCCTTTCATGAATACGAGCCTATTTATTGTTCCTGATGAGACACGAAGCAGGACTCTATTCATGGTTGCCATGACACGAAGCCGGAATAATCTGTACCTCACTTATACAGGTTATAAACATTCATATCTACGTACCTTCTCGAATGAATGTAATGAAATCAATATTCATGATTCACTAGCTTCGACCACTACGATTAAGAATAATACAAATAACGTATTTGGCATTTAGTATGAAACATTATCTAACAATAATACGAAAATCTGAATTCACGGACCTATTCAAATTTGGATATCAGTTCATTAATTCCGATGCTGTTGCTGAATTTGATGGCAATATAGTGGGGCTACAAGATAACGAGGAATTGAGGGATAAACTTTTTTCAAAGGTGAATCCTTTTGACTATTCTTTCACGCTTGTTATTATCCATTTTCAAAGCAGTCTCGATATTCCCAATAAGGTTAATATTGAAGATGTTCTTCACATTTATCCGCTCGATCATGAAGCCAAACGTGAAATAGAAATTTCATTTGACACTAGAATTCGTATTGAGTCTCCAATTTGGAACCAACAAGTTCATAATCTTCAAGAGCATTTTCTCTTCGAGAATTCAAAAAAAGGTGCCTCAAATGTTTGGCGTTCTCTTCGTCTTGAACCAAGCATAGAAGACGTGTCTTCAATAGTGACAAATTCAGATATTAAAGAATTGGTTCATGAGGCTTTTTGTGATTTACGACCTGAAGGGACATTATCATTTTGGGTATATCTTCTGCGGTACGAACGCCACGGGTTCTTTCCAAAATCCTCACTTGGCTATTTCTATGACTTAGTTAATATATTCGTTAACTTTAAGTCAAAGAAGGAACAAGATCCTGAAATAATTGAGACAACTGGGATTTACGGGCTGCTTGAACATCTTGAAGTTGAAAGAGTATCTGAAATCTTTGAATATCTTTACGAACAGCAAATTGGCAAGAATTTTATCGATCAAGTAAATGATTGTTCATCAATTCCCAATGTGTCAAAAATAGCTATCTTATTCTTAATACTAAAAGAGAATTGCAAAGATGGATTAAAACTTGATTCGGCCACCAATAAAATCCTTGACTATGCCAAGGACTTATATCCCCAAGAATTCATCTATGCTGTTTATCTAATAGGTATATATTTGGGGCATGATCATACTTTTGAATGTATGTATGAACAGCTGCCGTTGCCTATTTTCAAAGAAAAGACTTGTGTTATAGATAGCCCTCAATCTGCTATCAATAAAGACGTTTCTGCTCCAAGTTCAGTGGATTCAAATAATATTCAAGAACATCCGATTTCAAAAGATAATTCTCATAAGCCATCAGTCGAACCGACACTATTTGATCATGATGAGGCCTTTAATGAGGAAGCCTCTGCGAAAGTATTCCCGATTAAAATGCGTAAGAAAGGCAGAAACGGGAAGCTCGCAGGAGGAAAGCCCAAATTGGTCTCAAAAGAAGAGTATTACAAAAATTATAACAACTTAATACAACAAGGATATGTTGAAGTCAAAAAATAATAAAATCGATTTTACATATCAGCAGAAAATCGCTATGATGCGAATTCTGTTAGATATTATTAATGCTGATGGCGTTGTTGATGTTAGAGAGACTTATTATTTCAACCAGCTAATGGAAGAATTTGAAATGTCTGAAGATGACAGAGCTATTGTTGACAAGAAGAACTCATTACTAGCTCTCGTTCAACTCAATGATATGAGTAATGACCAAAAAGATTATTTTGCAAACCTTATGGCTAGGATGATTATTATTGATGAGAATGTCAACTATAATGAAGTTGCAATCTATGATGTCGTGAAGGAATTCTGCAGTATTTCTAAGTCTTTTGAGGAGCAGCCCAAACCCGATGGGATAACATACAATTGATGTACTTTTTTATTCTTGGTGCCAGCGAATCATGAACGCTTTAGAATATATACTGGCGAAATACCAGCTCCCAAAGTATAAAAAAGTGAGTAACAGAGCAGTGTTGAAAGCGCTTGTGAGCACACTTAAAACAAAGGAGCTGAAAGAACTTCAAAAAAAGTTGAAACGTACTTCTTCGCGATGGGACGTTGGTTTTGATTTGTACAATGAAGCGGAAAAAGTTCTTGGCAGCAATAAGCCCAAGAAGAATGAGACAATTTCACGTCTGTTGAAACAGTTTACAGACAAGAAGAGTGGTAAAGTAGCTTCATCAAGAGTAAAACTCAAAGATAGGTTTGCCCAACAAGATTTCCTGTCTCAACGAAATATCATCAAAGCTTTTCTCATGGGATCTAAACTTGATCGAGAATGGGCTTATGGAAGGTTAAAATGTAATTGGGATAACTTCTTCTCAGATGACATTAAAGCTCTCTGGGAGCAATATCATGACACAGAATGCGAATTAATTGTAATTAGATTTCTGCCGATAGATTACATTCTAGAGAACTTTTCATTACTAGATTCGGACGAGAATTACTCATGGCTTTGCACACGGTTGATAAAACATCCGCAGTTTCAATTAGACAGGAATCGTTTATCAAATTGTCCACATATATTCTGGAGTGGGGAAATTGAATACCTATATATATTAGCGAAATCCAAAAGCCATATAGAGAACGGGGAGGCGACTCGTATTCTTTATGAAAGTATTGCTACAACAATCAACAATCATGAAAAAGTGCCTGGTGATGCTACAACATTAAGTGACCGTTATTCACCAAAGAGAAAGTTTGATTTGGTAGGAGTGGTTGATGGTTTTATTCCAAGTACAAAATGGCTTCAAAGTGTTCAACGAGTGCTTTGGTGTATGGGAAAATTGGGACTTGTCGATGAACTGATAGCTTATGAAGAATGGGACAAAGGAGTGCAATACAAGTTCTTTCAAACATGGCAAAGCGAGAACTATTTCTTTTACTATTCGGCTCAAGAATGCTATGACTTGTTCCGCATGATTGTTGCAGAATGTATTCCAGATAGATACAAGTACTTAATACCAATTTCATATGGCATGCAGAAGCAAGAAGTGTGGAAATCGAAAGAGGCGATTTTCGACCCCAAGAAGAATCCGGCAATAGCAATGACGATGGAAGAATTCGATATGGAGTTGGTCGAAAACCTAAATCCAAGTAAATATGCTTTTGAAGATGAAGAACCACCTTTTTAGAAAGCTACATCAAAACACAAAACAATAAATCTCTTATGAAGAGGACGATATTTATCATTCTATCTACTATCATATTGATGTCTGCCTGTGGTGGACAATCGGCTCTCAATGCGGGTTCTACCTTCAACCCACGTGACACTGTGAATGTCCCTGAAGGATTGACCGGTGAGGATAGTATCGCCTATATTGAGAACATGATAGTGAAAAGCCCTATCACGGCTAATGATTTGCTTGGTCTTGCTGAGGTTCATTATGTTGAGGAAAGTCTCACTCTTTATGGTGACTTGGGTCGCCCGTTGAATGATCCTTATTATAGAGAGGATCCACAAACAGAACATCGAGATTCTGCGGCAATGCGTTTAGCCAACAGATTCTTGCGTATGGGGAATCTGGTCAATCTAAATGGTAATGCTAACGACAAACTCCAGTGGGCTGTTGCCGTTAACGCAGCTATTGATACTTTTCTTGTTGCAGTGCCATATTTGAATAGCGATTCAGTGATTCATGAGATTGGACGTGTCGTTTACAAATACTCAAACCAAACACAAGGCGAGTTGAATTTCATGTGTTACGTAGATGCAATGGTAGACTACTATCGTACTATTGAGTCTTATCGGCAGTGGCTTGCTAGTGTGCCGACAAGCCAGAAACCCCTGATACAAGAGGAGTATGAAGCATGGCATGATCTCAATGAAGCTCGTTTTGCTTTCTGGAACGATGTTTCATACAGACAAGAATGGTATAGCATGAAACCTATGGAGGTGGAGGGATATTATGAGAATCTTTCAGCCAACCGACGTGCTGAATTACAACTGGAACGAGGCATAATAGAGAACGGTAATTCTTATCATCAGAAAGGTAAGACCGTCACATCAGCTCAATGGGAGCAATGGATCACCGACCACTCCGTTCCCGAGGATGCTGAAGACATGAAGGAGTTGGGCCGAGAAGACGAGCTTCCAAGCGATAGCATTGTTACTGACCGAGTGAATACTTTGAAAACTGCATTCTCTCGATGGATGGCTGCACGAAAAGCCATAGCAGCAGCTCTACCGAAACAACAGAGCATCTCTTATGATAACCTGACTGCCGACATTCACTGCCGCATGATTGGAAAACTTGCTAGTATTATTCCTTACGAGGAATGGTTAAATGACACATTTTAAAATGGTGAGGTCTCGGGTTTGTGGAACTAACACGATTTATTAGAAACGAAAAAGAACAGCGGCCATGCCGCTGTTCTGATTATTGTTATTATATCATCTGAATCTGTCGCCTAAATCATTGATATTGTAATTTGATCAGTACTGTCTTATCTGTTTCACCACCTGGATGTATTTGGCGTTGGGATATTTCTTCCTTGCCTTGTAGTGAACATACATCCGGCTTCTGCTCATGCTGTCAATCTGGATTCGCCTACCATCCACTTCAACTTCATAAGTGTAGATTGTGGGGATGGGCATTTTGGTGGTAGTGTTTCCAGCCCACCATTCAATCAGTAATTCTTTAATTGTCTTGATCATTTCAGGTGATATCGGTTTATGAGGATAGAGACCTGCTTTGCTGTGAATTTTCCACCTCTGCTGGTCGTGAATCCTTCTCGGTTAAGTATTCTCGACATTTCAGACAAACCCCTTCCCTCCGATACAAGGACACGGAGATAAGCTACGGCCC
>JAEEGL014640129.1_pt1 | contig 16380 bp, 11 predicted proteins | sample 9134231 | NCBI WGS metagenome assembly JAEEGL01 (sample SAMN16246548, study PRJNA631951) | gut metagenome | biome: gut microbiome; feature: rumen; material: fiber-attached | host: Bos | place: Iran: Karaj | collected 2018-10
CGAGGGAAGCAAGTGGAATCTCGCCCAACTGATCGATCGCGGCGTTTTTCCGACGATGCAGGGCGGTCCCCACATGCACGCGGTCGCCGCTATGGCTACGGCGTTTAAATTTGCGCAAACCGAGGAATTCAAAAATTACGGAGAGCAAATTGTTAAAAACGCGCAGGCGTTGTGCGTGGAGCTTGAAGCGCTTGGTCGTCCCATCGCCGGCGGCGGAACGGAAACGCATTTGCTTCTGCTCGATTTCCGTAAGGAAGATTTCACAGGCAAAGACGCCGCGCAAGCGCTTGCCAAGTGCGGTATTATCGCTAACTTTAACATGGTCCCCGGCGACACGCGTTCTCCCTCGAAGACGAGCGGCGTTCGTTTGGGCACGCCTTCGCTGACAAGCGCCGGCATGAAAGAAGCCGATATGAAGAAGGTCGCCGAATGGATTGATCGCGTTTGCGCAAACATTAACAACATCGACGAAGTCGCTTCGACGATTCGCGCGGAAATCGCCGAATTTTGTAGCGGATTCAAATTCCCCGGTATCTCTGAATAGTCCGAAGTTTCGCGCTTTTTTGCGTCGTATCGGTTAACTGAAAATCGTCGTTAGACGCGTTTATTGCGCAGTTTAGCGACGATTCTTTTTTAAGGTAAAACTAGTCGATTGAGATAGTTATGAAGACTTTTGACGAAACGACCCCGCTGGACGAATTACAAGCGGCTGTTAAGCAAGGAAACGTTGAGGCAAAGTGCGAGTTGGCCTGGCGTTATCGTTGGGGAAGCGGCGTTGAAAAAGACGAAAAACGTTCCTTTGAATTGTTCTTCGAAGCGTCGCAAACAGACGATCCCACCGCCTTGAACAACGTCGGTTTTTGTTATGCCGACGGAATTGGCGTCAAACAAGACTTCGACGCAGCCAATCGGTATTATCGCAAAGCCGCCAAGCTGGGTTGCTTTGCCGCGATGAACAATCTTGGATGGAACTATTTAAACGGTTTAGGACTTAACAAGAATCCAAACGCCGCCGTTCGCTGGTTTAAAAAGGCTGCGGAGGGGGATTACTCTCAGGCGCAAAATAATTTGGCGTTTTGCTATCAGAACGGCATAGGCGTTAAGAGAGATTACAAAGAGGCGAATCGATGGTACGAAGCGGCAAGCTCTAACGGCTCGCTGGAAGCAAGCGTCAATCTTGGATGGAACTACCAAATGGGGAACGGTTGTAAGGTCGACTGCGCCAAAGCGATCGAACTCTACGAAAACGCCGCAGAAAAAGGACTTGCGAGCGCTCAATGCAACCTCGCGTACGTCTACTTGTACGGTCTTGGAGTCGAACACGATTACGACAAGGCTTTTAAATTATACTCGGAGGCTGCGGACCAGGGTTTTGTCGAAGCGTTTGGACCTCTTGCCGTATGTTATGAACAGGGGTTCGGCACAATGAAAAACGTTTTCAAGGCTCGCGAGTTCTATAAGATAGCCGCGTCCCATGGAGACGCTGAAGCGAAGAGACGACTTGAAGCTCTTGGAACAGATTCCATCGATCTTTTGAGCCGATTGATTCGTTGAGATTGACGAAAAAAGAGGTTCCTATTGTTCGGAGCCAAGGCGCTTTATATCGACGGCGTTTTGGCTCCTTTTTGCAGTCTCTCTTAGAGGCGGCACGACAGATTGCACGTTCCTTCCTCGCAACGACAGGCAGGAAAGTCGACAGGGGCAAGTTCGGCGAGTCGACGGACGGCGTCGACGAGTCTTCGGGACGACCCGCAACATTGGGCGCGTCGGTATTTGATTCCTAATTCTTCGCAAACGCCTTTGAATTCGACGTCCAGGTCGTAAATCGTTTCCATGTTCTCAAAAAAGAAGCCGATTGGAGAAACGACGACTTGTTCGAGTTGAGGAACGTTTTTAACATATTCTCGAAGGAATTCTCCGGGACTTGGCCCCAACCACGGCGTCGACGGCGAACCGCTTCGGCTTTGAAAGACCAACGCCGCGTCTAACGAGTTCTTCCGAAGAAGTTCTTTTATTTCTGAAACGTTATTGTCTTGTTTGCCCGTCGGGATCAACGACGCTTTCTCTTGGGGAAAGCCGTCAAGCAAAGAGTCGGCGACGTCCGCGTCGACCTCGCGCTTTTTTCCATATGCCGGAGAATTTAACATCGTTTCGAGAACGGACGCGACCGCGTTAATTAACTGGCGTTTATATTGCGCTTGCTCGTCGTCCGAGACGGGGAGAGAATGCGCCGAAAAAAGAATAAGACGCGTCGGGTTTTCGGAGGAAAACGCAGGGGTGAAAAAGGAATTTGATTCCAATTCCGACCAGGCGAGTTCCGTCAACAGCGCGTCTGCGTTTGAGCGTCGAAACGCAGGAAGATCGAAAAACGGGGGCGTAAACGCCAATTGACACGATTGGACAAAAGGAACGGAACGTTTTTGAAAAGCTTTTTGGACGGCGAGACGATATCGCTGGCAGCTTTGAGGCGCGCCATAAGCCGAGGTCTGAAATATAAGAACGTTTTTTGCCGAGTCTGATTCAATTTGAGTAAACGCGTCGTCGAAAGTAGGGTTCGAATAAAGATTGCCCCAGTATAGTCTGGGTCGTTCCGGACACGTTGAGAACGCGTCTTTTAATTCGCCCAGAAAACGACGGCATTCGTTTGGAAGAGGGCTGACTCCGTCAAAACGAGCGTAACGTTCGACGACAGCGGCGCGTCTGCCAGGCGGAACGTGTTTGCCCATAAGAATTTTGTCTAAAAAGGGTTCGATCTCTTGAACGCTTTCCGGACCGCCGTAGGAGGCTAAGAGTATCGCGTCAAACATAGCTTTCTTCCTCATAAAACGACACGCTGACGATTGTGTTGATTTTAACGAAAATATAGATTATGTCAAAGTGAAAGTGTCAATTTTTGCATCAAGATTAAACTAGTCTTTTTTTTATTGTCTGGCAACTTGAGTATAATTCTTGGGACGTAAACGCTTGTCAGGCGTTTGGGATAATTGAAATTTTTGAAAAGACGGCCATGCCGCTGATAGTGAACGATGGATCATCAGGAAATATATTTTAATCAAGATCTTGAAACAATGTCGCAAGACGAGATAATCGCTCGTCAAAATGAGAAACTCAAGGAGAAAGTTCGTTACGTCGTAGCGAACAACGCCTATATGCGCGAATTATACGCAAAGGCGGGCGTCGACGCCAACGATTTTCGCGGGATAGAAGACCTCGATAAATTGCCGATTCTCGCAAAAGCTAATTTCCGCGAAACTTATCCGCTTGGCTTATGTTGCGTTCCGAAAAGCGAAATTCGAGAAATGCATATGTCCAGCGGATCGACGGGCACTCCGGTCGTTATGCCGTATACCGTCGCCGACTTGGATCAGTGGGCTGAATGTATGGCTCGTTGCTTACGTATGTCTGGCGCGCAGCCTGGCGATCCGATGCAAATTATGCCTTCGTTCGGTTTGTTTAACGGCGGGTTTGGCATGTATCACGGCGCGCGTAAAGCCGGTTTGTTTGTGATTCCGACCGGATCCGGGAACACTGAACGACAAATTCGGTTAGCGCGCGATTTTAACACCCGCGTTTTCGGAGCGGTTATTTCCTATACCGGTCGTCTGATCGAAGTAATGGAAAAAATGAACGTTGAGCTTCCGAGTTTGAGAATCGGTATTTTTGGCGCGGAATCCGTTACGCACGCGATGATGGAGAAGATTTCCGCTCGTTTGGGGATTGAAGTTTACAATATTTACGGAATGACGGAAACCGGCGGCGTCGGCACGCTGGGTATGGATTGCCAGGACCACTCCGGTATTCACGTTTGGGAAGATCATTACTATCTGGAAGTCGTCGATCCGGTTACGAAGAAACTGTTGCCCGACGGCGAAGTCGGCGAGTTAGTCGTTACGTCGCTTACGCGCGAGGCTCTGCCTGTGATTCGATTTAAAACAGGAGACTTGACGCGTATCGTTTCGAGGGAAAAATGCGCGTGCGGCCGTACGCACGTGAAAATCGATCATATTTCAGGTCGAACCGACGATATGCTTATTATCAAGGGCGTCAACTTCTTCCCCGCGCAAGTTGAACAGGCTCTCCTTGAGATTCCCGGCGTCCACTCGGAATATCAGATTATCATGGAGGAAAAAGACGGCGTTAACGATATTCGCGTCTTGGTGGAAGCGGAAGAAGGCGTAACCGGCTACACCGTGGAGAAACGTTTGAAGGAGCGGTTAGGCTTCTCTCCGAAGGGCGAGGTTCTTCCAATTGGCACGTTGCCTCGAGTCGACGGCAAGGCGGTTCGCGTTGTGCGTAAAAAACTTGACTGACGCCGAGCTTTGCGCAGTTTGCCGTTTAATAAAAGACGCCCGTCTGGACGAGAATCCCGACGGGCGTCTTTATAGGATAATGGCGTCGTCTGACGACTAACTAAAATCTCTTGGAGGACGCGGACGTCTGAGCCGCGCTTGTCGAACGCGTTTGAGGTCTGGCGTTTAGTTCCGCTTGATTTTGACGCGCCGCTTGAGTTTGAGGTTTTCTTGAAGACGGAAACTTCGCGGGGTCTGTGACGACAATCGCTCTTGTTCCGCCCTCGGTTACGACGGTTTGCTGATTCAAAATAGAAAACTGTTCGTCTTTAACTTCTTTTGTCCAGGAAGGATCGACGCTTCCTTCGATGTTCCATACGCCTTTGTTGACGGCGACGTTCTCAAAGGTGAGGTCTGTTTTGCTCTTGCCGTTGGCGCTGACTCTGCGCATGTAAGAAGGTTGTAAATCTTTTAAATTCAATAAGACCGTGATGGATTTGAATTGTTGCGCGTCGCGCGCGTATCGTGGAAAAGCTTCGATCCAGACTTCTGTTTTTTGCTTAGCTTTCGGCGTGATGATCCGGAGATAGAATCTTGATTTCAGCGTTTCAGCTTTTGCGACAAAAAACAGGGGAAACTGTCCGTTGTCCATCGTCAGGTCAATATTTTGTTCCTCGGTCGGAATTTGATAGACGACGGCCTTCTTGTTTTGGAAATCATATTGGGTAAACGACTTGCCGTCAAGAACGACTTGCCACTCGTTCTGTCCCTGTTTCCACTGTCCTTCAGGCTGGGCGTCGCTGTATTCGAACTCGCCCAAAATATGATAAGAAATTTGATTGGGCGTGATGAATTTAAATTCGCCCCAAGTATGCGCGACAGGACGTTTGGCGTCCTGTTGGAGCACGCTGTCGAATTCGCGCATATGAACTTTGCACGAGACTCTTTTGATTTTTTTACCGTGTTCTTCCCATCGTTTCAAAAACTCGTCGAGACTCGCGAGTTCTTCTTTTGAAGGATTGTACGTCTCGGGAGGTTGAACGATCGCGCTTTTAGCTTGCTGATCGGCGACATACCCGCCCTGCGCGTTATTGGCCGCAGGATTTTGTTGTTGAGGTTGCGGCGCGGGAGTCGGTTGGGGTTCGGCAGATTGAACGGCAGGTTGAACGGACGGCTGAATCGTCGTGGGAGCGAACGTTCCTTCTTGTTGAACTCGCGGAGTTTGTTGAGCGACGTTTGCGGCTCCTTGAGCCGTTTGAGGCGCGACATAATTGCTGAAACCTTGCGCGAAGGCAGACGTCCCAACGGCAAACAACGAAGCAAGCAACACTGCGATTGACGTCGGTAAAACGAAGTTCAATTTGTTCATAATCTCCCCTAACTTACTTGGCGGTAAGAGGATCGTAAAACGACGCGACATGCGTCGCTTTAGTCGTTTAGTTCTTAGCGTTTTCTTAACGGTCCCTCCGCGTTCGCTTGTTCCGGCGTTGAACGGTTGAGCGAGAACAAGGGAAGGACTCCCGGAGTTTAGCCATTTTATCGACGCCGGTAAAGACGTTTTTCCCTTTTTCATTTTGATTTCTTTCCTTCTAAAACGACGTTCGGTATTTTTTAAAAAAAGCAAATTCACCCCTTGAAGAAAGGGGAAGGGATAATATAATGACCTCGTCCGTTGGAGGATAAGCGAATGGCTAGCGGCCTCATTGGAAATGAGGTGCCCTTAACGGGGTTGCGGGTTCGAGTCCCGTGTCCTCCGCTTTATGGCCAACCTGAATTGGGTTGGCTTTTTTGCTTTCTTGACGTCGCTGTTTTTTGATCGCAAGCCGTTCGCGACGGAATGAATGTTCGTTTTGTTTAGCGATAATAGCGTTTAGAGACTTTTTCTATCCCTTTTTTGTCGATACTTGACTTTTTGCGCGGGAACAGTAATACTACCAGTAGTTGAGTTTTTCAACTTTTTGAGACGATCGATCATTTTTAACATGGTGGAACAATGTTTGTTAAACGAACGATTAGCGTGGTTTTCGCATTGCCATTAACAAGCGTTTTGTTGTTTATGTCGAGCGTTGCCGTTTTGGCGGAAGACGTCGCCGGTATTCCGGGCGACGTTGCGCAGTATGTGCCGGCTCCGGAAACAGTCATAAACGTCTGGCCGGCGACGCCGCCAGGAGGAATTCCAGACAATATCGGGGACGAGGTTTGGAAAGACGTCGGCGACCAATATCACAGCGTCTTCGTGTATAACGTTTCCATTCCGACGCTGTCGTTTTATCCCGCCAAAGATCCCAACGGGGCGTGCGTTCTCATTTTCCCAGGCGGCGGTTATTCGACTCTTGCTTATAACTACGAGGGCGCCGATATTGCCAAATGGTTCAATAAAATCGGCGTGTCTGCGTGCGTGCTAAAGTATCGGGTTCCAAGTCGGGAAGGGCTTCCTCGTTATTGGGCTGCGTTTCAAGACGCGCAGCGCTCTATTCGTTTGATTCGGTCTAAAGCTGAAGAATGGAAAATCGATCCCGATAAAGTCGGCGTGCTCGGTTTTTCCGCAGGAGGTCATTTGGCAATTGCTTCTGCGAACGAATCAGAAACTCAAACGTACGAGCCTATCGACGACGTCGACAAATTTGATGTGAAACCGAATTTTGCAGTTCCTGTTTACCCCGGTTACCTGATCGAAGATCATAACGAATTTGGCGAATTGAAATTGTCGGACGCTATTCGCATTGATCCAAACGCGCCTCCCCATTTTATCGCCGTTGCTTCCGACGACGTTAATCGAGGTTTCGCCTCCGCTATTTTCTACTGCGAGTTGAAAAAGAAAGGCGTTCTTTGCGAGTTGCATATTCCTCTCGAGGGCGGACATGGATTTGGTATTCGCGAAGGGTGGGGATATGCGACTGAATGGATCGAGAATTGCGAGAAGTGGCTTCGCGTCATTAAAATGATCCCGTAATGTAAAATACGGAACTTTTGGTTTGCGGTCTAAATGATTAGGGATAACAATATGCAGGTAAAGTTTGTCGCTTTCAGCGTTTTGACATTAATCGTATCCACTTTTATTCCTTCTTTTGCCGAAGACGTCGCTGGGATTCCCGCCGACGTCGCTCAGTTCGTTTCCGCTCCTGAAACGACGTTGAATTTGTGGCCCGATCTTCCTCCTGGGGGGATTCCCGAAAATATGGGCGAGGAGAAATGGACGCCAGGTTCCGAAGATATTCCGATTGTGCGCGTTAGCAACGTTTCTATTCCAACGATGGCCTTTTATCCGGCTGATAACCCCAACGGCGCTTGCGTCGTCGTTTTTCCCGGCGGCGGTTATTCGATTCTAGCGTATAATCACGAAGGGTCCGAGATCGCCGAATGGCTCAACAGCATCGGCGTATCCGCTGTCGTTGTTAAATATCGAGTTCCTCGTCGCGAAGGACTTCCGAAACATTGGGCTCCTTTGCAAGACGCGCAACGGGCTATTCGGCTTACCCGCGCTCACGCGGAGGAATGGAAAATCGATCCGGAAAAGGTCGGCGTGCTCGGTTTTTCCGCCGGAGGGCATTTGACAGTTTGCGCCGCCCTTGACTACGCGACGAAGACCTACGATCCTGTCGACTCGGTCGACGAAATCGATTGCCGTCCCAATTTTGCGATCCCTATTTATCCCGCCTATCTTATGAACAGTGAAAACGACATGAGCTCGGATTCCGGTCTTTCCGAATCTGTTCACATTGACGCGAACGCTCCGCCGACTTTTATTTCCGTCGCGAACGACGACGCTAACCGCGCGGCGGCTTCCGCTCGATACTACGTCAAGATGCGCGAGGTCGGCGTTCCGTGCGAATTGCATATTCCGGTAAGCGGAGGTCATGGATATGGAATTCGCCCTGACAAAGGCGTCGCCGCTCAATGGAATAAGAATTGCGAGAACTGGCTTCGCGCGATCAAGATGATTCCGTAAGGACTCTTTGAGCGTCTTCATTTTTGAGGAATTATGATGAATACCGTCGTCGCTAACGAGTTTGCTTCAAATCCCATGGCGCCAAAAGAGATTGACGTCGTCAGAAAGAACGCGTCTCCATATTCGCTTGGAGAAGAGATTGCCAACGCGATCACTCACGGGGTCGGCGCTGGTTTGTCAGTCGCCGCCCTGGTTTTGTTAATCGTTCGAGCGGCGTCATACGCGCCCAGTGGGATTGTCGGAGGGTATGTTGTCGGTTACACGATATTTGGCGCGTCGATGCTGATTCTCTACCTGATTTCGACGCTATACCATGCATTGCCTCCTTCGAAAGGGAAACGCGTCTTCGCTCGCTTGGATCATTCGGCGATTTTTATTCTTATCGCCGGTTCGTACACGGCCTTTTGTCTTGGCCCTCTTTACAGCAGCGCCGGTTGGTGGCTCTTTGGAACTCAATGGGCGCTTGCTATTGTCGGTATTGTCGCATATTGCGTTTACGAGAAGCGCGCCAGATTATTTACGCTGATCCTCTACCTCGTTATGGGGTGGTTTGGCATGTTGATTTCGCGCCAGCTTTGCGCTGTTTTGCCACACGCGTCGTGGAACATGCTTTTGTTAGGGGGCGTTTCCTATACGCTTGGGGTTGCGTTTTTCGTCATTAAGAAAATTCGCTGGATGCATTCTCTCTGGCATCTTTTTGTTGTGGGCGGTAGTATCTTTCACTTCTTTTCGCTATTTTGGGCGATTGGTTGAGGACGACTTGCCCTTAAAGGGAGCGAATCGGCGGCGTTGTTTTTGAGGGGGTAATTTCTGGAAAAAAACGGAAGCCCCCTTGTCTTTCCGCTCTTTTTTGGTACAATCCGAAAACCTGTTGTGTCGAGCGGGCGTTTGCCGCTCGGCGCTTCGTAACGAAATCGATAAACGTTAAGCGTTTCGTTTAGCGCGATTGTCGAGATTAAGCAACTTTTAACGAGATGAAGGTAATTCGATGCCTAAAGTTAAGACCCATAAGGGAGTTGCCAAGCGTTTTCGCGTTACCGCTAACGGAAAAGTTAAACACCGACACAGCGGAACGAGCCACTTGGCTTGGCGCATGGATAGCAAACGCGTCCGCAACCTTCGCGGAACCGATCCCGTTGCTACCTGCGAAGAAAAGAGATTGATCAAAGCCCTCGGAAAAGGCGGACTTTAATCGATTCCTTGTTCGGCGGTTGATTCCGCCGATTGTTCCGCGTTCTCCTCAGGTCGCGTTAGGGAGTTTCGCGGTTTCTGAAAACGGGTCGTAAACGCCGAAACGTTGAATTCGGGGCCTGGTTTTCGTCGAATATCGACGTCGTCGCGAGCTTTTCGTTTGAGTTCAAGCGAATTGACCGACTTCGATAGAATTGTTTGTACTAAGGAATGTTGAGATGAAAGTTGATAAAGGCGCGGCTCGTCGTCGAGCGAAGAAAAGACTGTTCAAGCGAGCCAAGGGGTTCCGCGGCGGACGCGGTAAACTGTTGCGTTCCATGAAGGAAACCGTCTTGCGTGCCGACGTATTCGCAACGCGCGACCGTCGCGTGCGAAAACGAGATTTCCGCAAGTTGTGGATTATACGCATTAACGCCGCCGTCCGTATGCAAGGATTGCGTTACAGCCAGTTCATTAGCGGTCTCAAGAAGGCGAATATTGCCTTGGATCGCAAGATGCTTGCCGACCTTGCCGTTGCAGACGAAAAGGCTTTCAGCGAAGTCGTCGCCCTTGCCAAGAAGGCTTTGGGACTTTGATTTCCCTGTTGTCCGAAATATCGGAAATTGTCGTTTGATAGAACGAATAAGAGCGCGTCGTTTTTGACGCGCTCTTTTTTTTGTCGCGTTCGTTTTGCTCTTGTTTTTTGACGTCTTAATTCCGTATTGTTTTTTCTGAACGTTAACCAAAATAGAAATCTTTCCTTTTTCTGAACTTGTCGTCTAAAAAGTTTGACTTCCTCGCCGATTTCGTTTAGAATAACGTCGTTGGTTGGGACGGGCGTTTGCTTGTCGGGAACGCATGTTAATTAAAACGAGGTAAACACAATGGATAACGATTTTAGCGTTATACTTGAGTACGCGCTGTACCTCGTTTTCCCGGCGCTTATTTTGCCGTTGTTAATCGCGGCGTTTTTCTTCAAGACTTTTCCCGCAAAACTAACAGTTTACGCTTTTTTGGTCGTCGCGCTCGCTTCGAGTCTTTCTTTTCTTTTGGGACAAGAGAGCGTCCCCTTGTATGTCGTTCTTGGGCTGGACGTTCTTTTCTTTGCGGCGGTGTTTGCAGATTGGCTAACTGTGGCGTTTCAAGGACGCGGCGTAGTCGTTACGCGTCATGCGGAACATATTGTTTCACTGGGACAGCCTCTGGATGTGGAATTAGTCGTAGCCAATCGTTCAGGTCGGCCCGTCTCTTTAGAACTGATCGACGACGCGAATAAGGACTCGCGCTTTCTTCCGGCGGCGACGGAAGACGATCTCCTGTCCGAACGCGACGAGAAAGCGGGGGTCGACTCTGATTCTTCCGCCGTCTTTGGACTTAGAAAAATCGATCCCAATACTCAGGAATCTCTGCGCTATCGACTTGTTTGGGACCGTCGCGGATCTTTTCAATTTGAGTTTGTTTTTACCAGATACACGAGCGCTTTAGGTTTGTGGAAACGATACCTTAAGATTCCTTGCAAGTCCTCTTTTCAAGTATATCCAAATCTGTGTCAACTTGCTCAGTTTCAGACTTTGGGACGTTCCAGTCTGTTATTTCTTCTGGGCGTTCGCCAGACGCGTCGCGTGGGACAAGACGCCGAGTTTGAGAGATTGCGCGACTACACTCAGGACGATCAGTATAAATTCATCGATTGGAAAGCGACGGCTCGACGTAGTAAGTTAATAGTGCGCGATTTCCAGACGACCCGCAACCAACGCGTGATAATTGCGATCGACGCGGGACGGACGACGATGAATCGTTCCAATGGAGCGACTTTATTTGACTCCGCGCTGAACGCATCTCTTGCGTTAGCTTACATTGCGTTAAAGCAGGGCGACGAAGTAGGGTGCCTGGTTTTTTCTGACGAAGTGCGTAAATTTGTTCCTCCGCACGGCGGTATTTCCCAAATGAACGCGCTTATTCGCGGAGTTTTTGACGTTTTTCCAGAACGTTGCGAGTCGCGCTACGATCGCGCGTTTGAGTATTTGGCAAAGAATTCGCCGAAGCGAGCGCTTGTTGTTTTGGCGACCAATATTCTTGACGAACGCAACGCCGCGTTAGTGGAGAATTCGTTGGTAAATCTTTCCGGAGCCCATTTGCCGTTGGGCCTGTTTTTGCGTGAACATTCCCTTTTCGACGCCGTAGAACAATACGAGGAGTTGAGACGAAAGCAAAACGACGAGCCTGGCGGGGAAGTCGACAGACGAAAAAAGAAGAGTCAACTGGCTCTATGGATAGAACGGTTTAGTTCCGAACGAGAACCTACCGACGAAATCGAGCGATTATTTTGGCGCGACTCTTCCGCTGAAGCCGCGACTAAAGAAGAGTTATTCTATCGCGCCGGCGCAGCGTCGGAAATTTTGAATTGGAGAAAGAAGGCGTTGCGCATGCTTGAAGCGAAAGGCGCGTTAACTCTTGACGTCTTTCCCGAAGACGCTGCGACTCCTTTAATTAACAAGTATTTGGAAATCAAGGCGCGTCGTTTGCTATGACGCCGTTTTTAACGATACGTTTGTGTTGTTAGTTTCAATGGCGATAGTCATTTGGAACGCAGGATTTTAGTAGTTAAGGATTTCATATGAAACGATCATTCATTAAAAGCGTCGTATGTACGCTGATTTGCGCTGGGTTAGCGACGTTTGCTTCTTTTACTCGCGCGGACGACGTCGTGGATACTTCGTTGCAAGCAGTTGGTCAACAGGTGGAGAATCTCACCAACCCCGTTGGGGTTGGGGTCGCTAATCCTCGCTTGAGTTGGGCTTCTCGGCCCGTTTCAAAGACCGACATATACGGAAAACGTCAATCGGCGTATCAAATCATCGTATGTTCGTCGATTGAAGGACTTGAGAATGAAGTCGGCGATCTTTGGGATTCCGGAAAAGTTGTTTCCGACAACTCGCTTTATGTCGAGTATGCGGGCGCGCCTTTAAAGACCTTTCAACATTGTTACTGGAAAGTTCGCGTTTGGGACGAAGACGATAAAGCCGGTCCGTGGAGCGACGGCGGATATTGGATTCAGGGCGTCGCCGATCAGAACGACTGGGTCGCTCAGTGGATTGGACAGCCGGAAGAAGTCAGGCCCGACGTTGATCTGACAGGAGCTTCCTGGATTGCCGCCGCTTCGGAACAGGAAACCGACGCGGGTTACGCCCTTGAGTATTTCCGTAAAGAATTTGTGATCGATCGTCCGCAAGACGATTTCGACGCGCAGAATCTTGCGGGAACTATCTATTACGCCGCGTGTCAGAGATTTGACATTTTCGTTAACGGTAAAAAGGTCGGTTATTCGATCGGGATGGTTTATAATCCGGATCAGCTTCGCTCGATCGATATTTCTGAATACCTAGTTCCTGGTAAAAACGTCGTTGCTTTTGCCGTAGACAACAAGACTAAGCAAGCGAACGGAACAAAATTTGGCGACGGAACGCTTTATCCGACCGCTTTGATTTCTAAGATTGTCGTTAGAACTCTTGACAAGTCAAACGCTCCGGCCAATTTGTCGACTCCCAATCGCTTCGGCGTTCCGACGGATACTGTTCTTTCCATTGGCACAGACGCGACTTGGCAGGCGTCTTTGGAGGGAAAAGAAGGTTGGAATAATCTTGGTTTCGACGCGTCTTCGTGGCAAAGCGCGGTTGTCAAATTTGACGACGTCGACGGCGCCCCGTGGGGAAAACTTCGTCGCCGTACCGAAACGATTTCTCCATGTTTCCAAAAAACGTTTGACGTTAAAAAACGCGTAAAGCAAGCGACTCTCGCCGTTTGCGCGCCCGGTTTGTTTGAAGCGTATCTTAATGGGGCCAAGGTGGGCGATCAGCTTCTCACTCCGTCTTTCACGAGATATGATCGTCGCCTTCTTTACAACGTTCTTGATCTTACTGAAGAATTTCAAAAGAACGAAGAGTCTACCGCCGAACTTCAGTTTGTGCTTGGGCATAGCTGGTATGACGTTCGTTCGATCGTAACCTGGAACTTTGACGCCGCCCCATGGCGCGATTTCCCACGGTTGTTGGCTCAACTTGAGTTGGTTTATGAAGACGGCTCTAAAGAAACGATTGCCACCGATCCGACGTGGACCTATTCAACGAGCCCCGTCGTCTTCGATTGCGTCCGTCAGGGAGAGATTATCAACGGCGCATGGGAACGCGAGATACTTGGCGACGCCGTCGTCGTACCCGCTCCTTTGGGCGAGCCGAAATTGGTCGCGCAGAAGAATCCCGTTTCCCGCGTTAAAAAGACATATACGGCAAAAAGCGTCAATCAGGTTAAGGACGGCGTTTGGGTCGTCGATATGGGGCAAAACAACGCCGGTTGGGCGCGTGTTAAACTGCATGGTCAAAAGAAAGGCGACGTCGTTCGCTTTAAGTATTCGGAACGAATCGTCGAGTCAGGCGAGATCGAACGACACGATATCGAAATGCACTTTATGGAAGGAACGCCCGCTTGTCTTACCGGTATGAAGGGCGGTTTCCAAACTGACTTCTATTTCTGCAACGGCGAAGACGAAGAATATTTTGAACCTCGCTTTACCTATAACGGCTATCAGTACGTCGAGGTTGTCGGTTTGCGCGAAGAACCCAAGCCGGAAGATTTTGAAGGTCAAACGATTAGTACGGATTTCCGTATGATCTCGGCCTTTACTTGTTCGAACGAATTGCTCAACAAAATTCAGAAAGCGACGGTGCGTTCTTATCATAATAATTTTGTCGCGGGCTATCCAACCGACTGCCCTCATCGAGAAAAGAACGGGTGGACGGGCGACGCGCAACTCGCTTGCGAATTGGCTCAGTATAATTTTGAAAATACCGCTGGTTATGAAAAATGGATCGACGATATTTGCGACGAGCAAAAGCCAAACGGCGACGTCGCCGCGATCATTCCGACCGGCGATTGGGGATACCCCTGGGGCAACGGTCCCGCATGGGATTCGGCTCTCGTTTTAATTCCTTGGTATCTTTATGTTTACCGAGGCGATCGTAAGATTCTTGAAGACGCTTACGATTCCATGAAAAAATACGTGGATTACATGACGACTCGCGAATTGCCTAGCGGAATTCTTTCGCACGGACTTGGCGACTGGGTTTTTGCAAAAACAAACACTCCGACCGAAGTTACTGTGACGAGCTACTATTATGTCGACGCCAAAATCGTGGCTCAAACGGCCAAATTACTTGGTCGAGACGACGATTATGCTAAGTATTCGCAATTAGCCGAGCGCATTTGCGGAAATTATAACGCGGCTCTTTACAAGGGCGACGGCGTTTATTCGATCAACAGCCAGACTTCGGAAAGCTGCCCGATTCATCAGGGATTTGCTCAAGCTCTCGAGCAAAAGGATCAACAAGCGGTATTTGCGCGTTTGGTTGAAAACGTGGAAAAAGCGAACGGTCATTTCGACGTTGGAATTTTCGGCGCTAAGTATATTTTGCGAACGTTGAGCGAAGGAGGCCGCAACGATCTTGCTCTTCAACTCATCCTTCAGGATACTAAACCTGCTTACGCCGATTGGATCCAACGTGGAGCGGGAACGTTGTGGGAAGATTGGAACGAAGGCTCGTCGCGCAATCATATCATGTTCGGCGACGTCAGCGCCTGGTTCTATCAATCGCTCGCCGGTATTAAATTAGCCGGCGCGCCCGACGTCGTTGTTGCGAGTTGCGAACCTGAAAACGTTGCGTTCAAACGGTTTGTCGTCGAGCCGAAATGCAGCCTTGCCGAATGCGCCGCGCCCGGTCGCGAACCGTTGACGAGCGTCCGCGCTTTTGTCAATTCTCCTTACGGTCTGATTCTTTCCGATTGGAAATGGAACGACGATAAGACGGAATTAACGGTTAAAATTGGCGTGCCTGCCAACACTACGGCTCTGGTTGTTTTACCTTGCTCCGACGAACAGAAATGCGACGTCGCTCTCGGCGCCGAAGGCGCGAAAGCCGTTGAAGGGAAGGCGAACGCCGCTTCTTATGAAGTTGGTTCCGGCTTGTACGTTTTCGTCGTATCGGCGAAATAAGGCTTTTTAACGTCGACAGACGTCGTTTGATCAATTTCCGATCAACCAGAAGCGGCGCGGCTAATCGGCGCGCCGTTTCTCTTATGTTTTTTGAGACATTTTTATTGCAACAACAACGGAAAGCGGCGAAATGACTTTTCTAAACAGTCTTTTGTTAGGATCTATTGAAAACGCAGGAGAAGCGATCGGCGGTAAAGCAAATATGAACTGGCTGGACATAGCGGTGTTGGTTCTTTTCTTTCTGTCGACGCTGTGGATCGGTTTGCGAACGATGAGAAAAGCCGGGCAGAGTTCGTCCGAATTCTTTTTGTCCGGTCGTTCTATTCCTTGGTGGTTACTTGGTTTTTCCCTGGTGGCGACGACTTTTTCCGCAGACACTCCAAACTTGGTCACCGACATCGTACGCAAAAACGGAGTCGCGGGCAACTGGGCTTGGTGGGCGTTCTTGCCAACCGGTTTAACGACGGTCTTTATCTACGCGAAGTTGTGGCGAAAGTCGGGCGTTACCACCGATATTGAATTCTACGAAATGCGCTATAGCGGAAAATCCGGGGCGTTTGTTCGCGGGTTCCGGACTCTTTATCTTGGTTTGATTGTCAACACTTTTATTATGGCTTCGGTAACGCTCGCTATTATTAAGATTTTTGGCGTCATCTTAGGTTTGTCTCCGCTTTGGACGACGTTGATCGCCGGATCCGTCACGGTGATTTTTACCGCCGTAGGAGGTTTTTCCGCAGTACTTTGGGCCGATTTTGTTTTGTTTATCGTCGCTATGGTCGGAAGCGTCGCCGCTGCGATAGTCGCGGTCAAATTGCCGGAAGTCGGCGGATTAACGGGATTGTTTACTAATCCTCTTGTAGAGTCAAAACTGTCGTTCTTCCCTGATTTTAATAATTTAAACGCTGTTTTAACCCTTTTAGCGATAC
>JAEEGL015108698.1_pt1 | contig 16380 bp, 8 predicted proteins | sample 9134231 | NCBI WGS metagenome assembly JAEEGL01 (sample SAMN16246548, study PRJNA631951) | gut metagenome | biome: gut microbiome; feature: rumen; material: fiber-attached | host: Bos | place: Iran: Karaj | collected 2018-10
GAAGCGCTCCGCATCATTTCGGAGCGAAGCAGAGAAGCCTCATCAGCCGCCACAGGCGGCGACATCATTTCTATTCGCCTGCGGCGAGTGATGTTGCTTCGCAGTGATATTCGGCTGACGCCGGGTGATATTACGCTCCGCGTTGATCACATACAACCCTTCGGGTTGATTCCATACCGCTCTTCGAGCGGATTCCGTTCACTTGCCTTGCGGCAAGTGATTTCATATTCTGACCGGTGTCAAAGAAGGATCCGCTTTTTTTCTTGAAATTTCCTGTGCGCGGGAGGCGCCGGACTCTTGCGTTTTTATTTCATCTGTGTTATACTGTTTTCAGGTAACCGCTCCGCACGAAATCTTCGCTGTTATGATATGCGCTATATTATAATATAATAAGGAAGAAAAAAATTCACAAAAAAATCTAAAAAAATTCTTGACAATTGCCGACCTATGCGATATACTATTAAAGAAAAATTTATGTCGGGAGTTTTTGTCTTTTTTTGATCTGTTGCACAAAACGATAGGAAAGGGTCTTCGGTGATATGAAAGAGGTCAACAAAACGCTTGACCGTATCGTTACGGCGATCGGCCTCGTGCTCTGCGTCGTCTTCGGCTTGATGCTGGCTCTCAATATCACGATCATTGTAAAAGGCCTGATCAATCCCGACTGGCCGCCTTCCGTTTTCGGCCGGACGCCGATGATCGTAAAATCCGGATCCATGAGCAGCGATACGGTTCATTTGGTCGAGTCTGACGCGATCCTTGAGTTGACCGAAGAACAGAAACAGACGCTCAAGCCCGGCGACACGGTGAAGACGAAAAGTGCCGATTACATTGAGATCAACGTGGTCGAGGCCGCCGGGAAGAACGATCAGGGCGAGTTCGTGATCACTACGAAACGGCCTGCTTTGGATCACATTGAAGTTGACGACCTGATTTTTTCAAAACCGGTCGATACGCAGGCCCTCGAGGTCGGGCAGATCATCACGTTTATGGAGACGGATCCCTCCGGCAACCGTACCGGCTCGGTCGTCACGCACAGGATCGTGGAGGTCCTGGATACGAACGGCGCGCGCGCCTACCGCACAAAGGGCGACGCCAACAATACGATCGACACCGTTCCGACAAAGCCGGAGAACATCGTCGGTCTTTACGTCTCCCGGGTGCCCAAGATCGGCGCTTTAATTTTCTTCCTGCAAAAGCCGTGGGGCATGGCGATCTTCATCGGCGTTCCCGTGCTTGCCTTTATTATCTATGACATCATTCGCAGGCAGCGCTCCGCAAAGCGCGAGGACAACAAGGTCGAGGCTCTTGAGGAAGAGCTGAAGCGTTTGCGCGAGCTTGCCGGAAAGCAAAACGGCGGCGGAGATCCTCCGGACGCCGGGAACTGATCGGCACACACCGCGCCGCAAATTCTGTATTGATATATTTCAGCGTGTCAATGCCACGATGACGCAGCTGTGATATATAAGTGGGGAGCACCTCACAAAACGTTGGGGCAGCGTAATGTCCCGAAACATTCCAAAGGGCGTATGCCCCAACACATTTTATTTTACAGGAGGACTCAATTCATGAAAAAGAATTGGACCATGAGAGTCGCTGTTCTTATGGTGGCTCTCACACTCATCACCAGCTGCTTCGTCAGCAGCACCTACGCAAAGTACGTAGTCGGCGGCAGCATCGATGAGACCGCTCGCGTTGCGAAGTTCGGCGTTACCATCACGGCTGCCGGCACGCTGTTTGACACCACTTACCTTGCTGTCGCCGGCGGCAACACCCCCGGTAACGGCGCTTCCACCGGTCTTACCGTGGAATCCAGCAACACCGACAAACTGGTTGCTCCCGGCACGAAGAACGATACCGGCGTGACCTTCACCGTGGCTGGTCAGCCTGAAGTGGCTGTCCGTGTCTTCATGGACATCGACGCCAACGCCAAGGAGATCTTCCTTAAGGCGAAGACCGGTCTGCAGGATATGACCACCGCTGATGCGACCGATACCTTCGATCAGGCTGCGGACTACTATCCTGTGGTCTTCACTCTGAAGGTCAACGGCACCGCTGTTGCGAACGGCAAGCTTGAGGATATCAAGACTTATCTTGACGGCGCTTCTAATACCGTTTATGACGCCAACACCAACCTCGCTACCGCGATCGGCACCATCAACCTGACCTGGGCTTGGGACTTCGGCGATCCTGCCAACAACAAGCCTGACACCCTTCTCGGTGACCTCGCTGCCGGCACGACCCTCGCTCCTGCGACGCCCGCTCTTACCGCTGGCACCGATTACAACCTCGACGAGATCGTTAAGATCAACGTCGGTATCGCTCAGGTTGACTGATTTTAGTTCGATCTGACCCTGTGAACTGAATGATCCCCCCCTCCCCCTCCCCGGCCTGTGTGGCAAGGCAGGATGGGGAAGGGGGGGATTGTAAGAGTATAGCCCCCGCACGGAGACGCGATGCTCGCGTCCCGGTGCGAGCGCTGTGCGGATCCCCGCCCGGCGTTTAACTCACACTTGAACGTGTCGCCGCGGGCGATCGAAACCCAAACCGTGTTCCAAACAGTGAAAGGAGGACAGTGTTGTGAAAAAACGGAAAACAAATTGGCTGCTTCCGACCATTCTGATCCTCTTTCTCTGCGAGATCGTGACGCTGCCGCTCATTCTTTCCCTTACCTACGCGGGGAACGCCGAGGCGCCCGATCATACCCTGATCCTGTCGGACGAGAAGACCCTGCAGTGGGCGACCGGGACGCACGTTCGTCCGGACGGCATGGCGGAGTTCGCGATCTTTTCCGACGAATACTACCACGTCAAAAGCGACAACGGCGATACGGTGATCGCCCCGGGGACCGAGGCGAGCTCCCTTGTCCGCCTCCGCAACGACACCGCGGAGGACGCACCCTGGATCGCCACCCTCTACCTTATCAACGAGGACGATAAAGTCCCGGTGACGGCGGGTCTCAAGTGCGGCGGCACGCCGACAGAGACGGCAGTCCTCCCGGAAGGGGTAACGAACGCCCGCGTGCTCGCTTCCTATACCGGCGTTGTGCCGGGGAAGGGGACGGAGGATTTTGATACCTCCTGGTTTTGGACATTTTACGAAAGCGACGAACTCGATATTCGAGACACCAAGCTCGGCAATGACGCCGCGTGGAACACCGCCGCCGAGATCAAGCTTGGCCTCTATATCGTGATCGAGGGCGACGACGGTCCGATCACTCCTGTCCCGACCGGCGACAATCCGTTCGTCCTGGGTTATGTTGTACTGCTTGTGATCAGCGGCGCGCTTCTCCTCCTTGAGCTGATTGGCTCCCGCCGCAGGAAAAAGAAGACAGAGACCGATCCGGTCGCGCAGCTCCATGAAGAAGCGTGAGCCCGGAAAAAAGCGGATAGCGGGTAAGATCGTTGTCGGCGTGATCGCTGTGCTGATCGCGTTGTACGGCGTGACCTATCTCGCCATAACCTTTGCCACGGGAGATCCCCTGCCGATGCCCTTCGGGTTTGGCAGCGCGGTGGTCCTGACCGGCAGTATGGAACCGGTCCTCTCGCCCAACGACCTGATCTTTGTTGTGAAAAGCAGAAACTACGCGGTCGGCGACGTGGTAGTCTTTACTACCGGCGGCACGCCCGTGGTGCACCGTGTTATCCAATCCGACGCGGAGAGCGGACTGCTCGTTACCAAGGGAGATGCGAACAACATCCCGGACGATCCCGTCCCCGTTTCCCGCGTCAAAGGCAAAATGCTGTTTTTTGTCCCCTTTGTCGGGGTGATCCCGCGCTTTGTGCGGACAGTCCCCGGAATGATCATTGTCCTGATGCTGCTCTTCACTCTTCTCTATCTTTCCGTCCATACGCGGGCGCAGGAGGAGGAAGAAGAGGAACGCGCGGCAAGACTGGAGGAAGAGGTCGAGCGCCTGAAAAAAGAGATGGGGCTTTCCGCCCGCAGCAGGTATATCGAGGGGCATAAGACTCTCGTGCACGAACACAAGGCCGGCGCACGGCCGACGGCACCCGACGCAGCTCCGGAAGAACGCGGCAAAGAGTCTCGCTGACCGGTTCGCGCAGTCCCCGACAGAAAGAAAGGAGGGATCCAATGGAAGCAAAACGTAAAGACAGCGGCGTGATGATCGACATCGCGCTGATCGTTTTGGTCCTGGCGATCTTCTCCTCTTTTTTTGCCTCGGATCTTCTGGCAAAATATCGGTCCGGCGATGATCGCGCCGATACCGCGCGTGTTTCTTCCTGGAACGTGGATATGTCGGCGGGCGCCCGGATCGAGGTCCTGCCGGACGGAGACGGAAGCGTCACCTATCCGATCACCTTTACCAATTCTTCCGAGACGGCGGCGTTATACAACGTGACGATCGTTTTTGATCAGAGCATGGCGGGGAAGATCGTGGATCCCCGGCTGAACGGCGCGGCGCCGACCGAGGGATCGTCTTTCACGTCCCAGCTGACCTTCCCGGCGGCCGGAACGCTTCCCGCGGCTTCTGCGGGTGTTCCGTCATCCGCTACGGTCAATCTGACCTTCCGTATGCCCGCCGCGTTCCTGAATTCGTTTACCAACGGCGCCGATTATGACAACGATGTGATCAACGGGGCGATCCTGAACGCTGTTTTCACGGTCAGCGTCCAGGTCGAGCAAGTGGATTGAGGTGGACGGTATGAAAAAGATACGCCAGGCGTTCAAACGGTATTTTCAAACGATGCCGCGCCATATGAAGGTCCTTATGGCGGCGATCCTTCTGTTCTCTCTCTCGATCCTGACGATGCGCGCCGTGATCGGCAAGTATGTTTTTACCAAAGCCACAGCCGGCACCTTTGTCGCCGGTGCGCAGCTTGCGGAGTCTTTCCGTTTGCAGGAGCACGAAGCGGTGCAGGCAGAGGACGGACATTATACCCTCGGTTCCGCCGTCGTTACAACGAACACCTATAAGCTGATCCCCGGGCTTACGATCCCCAAGGATCCCTATGTTTCGATCATAGGGAAGACGGACATCGACGCCTATCTGTATCTGGAAGTGATCGAGGACAGTCTTGCGGCGCAGCTTACCTATGAGATCGACGACACAACGTGGACTCTGCTCTCCGGTATGACCGGTCCGCACGGCGGGGCGCTCTACACTTACGCCGCGGGACTTGTCAATGACCAAAGCACGGGTCTCGATCATATCCCGGTTTTGAAAAACAATTCCTTCAGCCTTACCCCGATCCCGGTCACCGGAAGCACGGAAGCGCTGAAATTCTGCGGTTTCCTTGTTGAGCCGACGGGGGCTGAGGCGACCGCCGCCGCCGCGTTCACCGGCAAGTTTGCCGCCGTGACGCCTTGAGCGTTTCCCCGGCAGACGAGAGGTTCGGACGGCGGATGCCGTATGTAACAGACAGTGAACAGAGTTTTAAGAGAGGAGGCGCAACGCCATGAAAAAAATAAGGATCCTTGCGGCGATTTTGTGCCTTGTTCTGCTCTTCGCCATCCCTGCGGTCCTCGCCGCGTCCCGTGATAACGCCGCGTCCGTCCGCACCCTGAATCAGGGCAGCGTCTCCGTGAGCGGCAGTCTCTCCAATCGCGCCGTCCTGCAGGCCGAGGAGGTCGACGATCCCTTCGCCGATCAACCCGCGTTCCCGAACAATCCCTTCTTCCAGTGGCTCTGGCGCCACTGGTGGACCCCCCACGACTCCACCCCGACGGATCCCGCCCAGCCCGCTCCGGACGATCCGGGATCTTCTATCGGTTCGATCCCTCTCTCTGACGCGACCTTTTACGATATCTCGGTTAAGGATCGCGGAGAAGAAGTCCACTTTGACAAGCCCGTTACCGTTACGATCCGCGACGTGGAGATCCCGGCGGACGGCTCTCTCCAGATCATCCATATCCTGGATGACGAGAATGTGATCGAAGACGCGTATTTTTCCGGCCGCGCCGCCGAGATCAGCGCCGGCGCTTTTGTCGCGGCGTTTCCCGATGCGTCCGAGGCGGCGTTCAAGGCCACCGGCCACCGGGACGTCGTCTTCGTGGAGTATTTCACCACGGCGGACGGTTCGCTTTGCGTGCAAGACGAGCATACCGTCTCCTTTGAGACCCGTTCCTTCTCGGTCTTCATCCTGACGGAAACGACGCTGGAAGCCTCGATCGAGGCGACCGACGGCAACACCTATCAGGTGTCCGTTTCTTTCGACGTCCGCGCCAACATCCCGACCGACGCATACCTTGAGGTGACCGAGATCACCGAGGATTCGCCGGATTATGCCTATTACCTCGAGACCTCCGCCCGCAAGATGGGTTACAGGACGGACGGCGTCGAATATCTCAGACTCTTTGACATCAGCCTCGTCAGCGCCAACACGCGCGAGCGGTATCAGCCCGCGTTCCCTGTCGACGTCCGGATCTCCCTGCTGGACCGCGCGCAGGGCGCGGCGGGTCTCAGCGTCGTCCACTTCGGCGATACGCCGGAGCTGCTCGAGATCGCGAACGCGGACGGCGACGTCTGCTTTACGGCGGATCACTTTTCCGTCTTCTCTCTCGGCGAGGGCGTCCATCTCGATACCTATAAGTTCTTTGTCCCCACCGACGCCACGCAGACCTCGTACGAAGAGTATACGCTCTATATGGAGCACGGGCAGACGACCTTTACGCAGATCGTCAAAGCGGGACAGGAGCTTGTCATCCCGCGTCTGCCCTCCATTCCCGGCAACACGAACTCCACCTTCGAGGGCTGGCACATCGGCACCGAGAGCGGCGGCTCCGTGACGCTGGATCCCGTGCTCTTCGACTTTTCCAATATTCCGACCCCGTCGGATACCGAGTATCATCTTTACGCCCGGTTCTCCACCTTTGCGTACGTGCTGTTCCACGAGCAGTATTCCGGCGCAACGGACAGCTGGCCGATCACCACGACCCGCCGCGGGGAGATCGTCAACGGAGTGGCGACGGTCCATATCGAGGACGTCACCGTCTCTTACGACGATCCCGACGCTCAGCAGAACCTCGAGCCCGGTGAGGAACCGCCTCCGCCCGCCATGGCGTTCCGCGGCTGGACGACAAAGGAAAATATCAACCCGGATAATACGATCGATTATAACGCGCCCCTGATGGGCGACGCTTCCGGCAACGTCACGATCAGCGAGAATCTCGAGCTTTATCCTGTTTTCTCCAGCATCAACTGGCTCTCTTACAGCTCGGCGCCCGCCGGCACCGGCGCGACTTACTTCCCCCCTGAATTCCTGTACGTTGACGAGGGGCTTGCCTCTTTGTCCAGCCGTCTCCCCGAGCGGAAAGGCTATACCTTTGCCGGTTGGTACACCGAGAGGGAAGGCGGCGTCCAGATCGCCAACGCCTCCGGCGTCTTGAACACTTCTGCTTCTTTCCCGGCCGGCAGCGGTCTCCGTATCGAAAACGGCGAGCTGATGCTCGACAAGAACGTCCTGATTTACGGGCATTGGACCCCTGCGCCCGCTACCTATACGATCGTGATCTGGCGCCAGTGCGTGGATGATGACAAGTACGCCGCCGACGCCGACAAGACGTACGACTTTGCGGAAAGCGCCCGGATCACTTCTGTTTCGGAGGCGATCGCGACCGTCCCCGACACGTATAAGCAGAGGAGCGGCGGCGAGTATACCGGCTTCCATTACGCCAGATGCGACGCCGACGAGACCGTCAACGGCAACGATACGACCGTTCTGAACGTTTACTATGACCGCGACCTGAAAACGATCGTCTTTAACGCAAACGGCCATACTTTCACGGGCGCGGGGACAGCCTATGTGCCTGTCACGAACGACAACGGCACCCAGTACGCCTATATAAACGGCTCCTATGTGCAGCTGACGCGCCTGAACACTCCTGTTTATAGCGCGGACGGCGGTCAGACGCAGTATAGCGGCGATTATTACTGTGAAACCACAAGCAACAGCAATATTACTGAATACGGCATTGTTAACGGAAACATTGTTCAATTGACAAGAGCGGGCTCATATAACAACAGATACTGGACGTATAACGGTCAACGGTACGACGGAACCCGTTATGTCATGAATACGACCAACAATGCCAGTAATACGACCAGGTATATGTTCGATTCCTCGTCCGCTACGATGGTCCCGCTGACGCAATATTCGTGGACTTACAACAACGAGCTCTATACCGGCACCCGGTATACCGTGGTAAACAATGCTCTTAGCTGGACCGGTCTTTACGGGCAAACGCTCGCGCAGGCGGGATACAGTTGGGACTCGGTAAACGCATACGCGTGGAGAGAATCGCCGAACGGCGGTACGACGCAAACGCTGCTTGACAGTTTTATTCACGAAAACGCGGTCTACAACCTGTATAACAACGGCAATTCCGGCACCGCGACGATCTATCACTACCGCCAGCAGCTGGACGGCACCTATACGGTCGACGACCGCGAAACGGCGCACGGCAACAACGGAACGTTCTATTTTTCAGATAAGTTCAACGGTTTTGAAGTTGTCGCCTATTCTTCGAACGGAGAGGGCTTCCGCTCAAGCGGCGGACACCATACGGTTTCTTCCGGAAACTCTGTTCAATACAATACCACGCTCCACGTATATCATCGCCGCAAGTCCTATACGCTCTCGTATCTGGATTCCGATGACAGTCACTCCGTGTACCCTTCAAGCAGCGTTTTGTATGAGCAGCCGTTGACCGAATTCCAGCCGGCGAACCCCACCCCGACCAAGGAAGGATATGAGTTCAGCGGTTGGTTTTACGATGACGCTTGTACCAAACGGGTAGATTTCTCCAGGACCATGCCTTCCGCCAACATGGCGATCTACGCCGGCTGGTCGTCCAAGTGGCATCTGATCAAGATCGACCCGAACGGCGGCCAGCTCCAGAGCCAGGATTCCACCTGGTTCTGGAAGATTTACGGAACGACAGAGTCTGTCGTGGAGTATACCGGCACGAAACGCGAGTATATCGAGTCGCTGAACGGTACCTGGTATTACGCCGTCAAGGACCGCGCCTACTATGGTCTTACAGATTTGTGGGATGACCGCGAGAACGATATCCATGAGCGTACCACCTACTATACGCAGGATATCTCCGACCCGGCGATCGTCGACCTGAACGTCAAGTATGAATATATGCATGACGCGTACCGCTACGCGGGCTGGTACGAGGTCCATCCCGACGGGACCGAGAATCTCTACAACTTCTCGACGCGGATCAACCACGATATCCTCCTGAAGCTCCACTGGAAGCAGGTCGGTACCTACTACATTCGCTACGACGCGGGCGATCTCGGCACGCTGGACGGCAACGACAGCAACGAGGATACCTTCAAATTCCTCGACAGCGCCGACTATATGGACCGTTCCGAGATCGTGATCACCCGTACGGCGGTCGCCAACGACGGCGAGCATCGCAACTTCATCGGGTGGAAGATCCGCGGCGACAACAGCAATACCATCTATTATCCCGGGCAGGCCTTCGAGTTCCAGTCGAGATTCGCCCTCACCCAGATGGTGAACGGACAGGAGAAGAAGTATCTGATCCTTGACGCGGTCTACACCTATATCGGCACGGCTACGATCATCTACGACGCCAACGGCGGCGTGGTGAACGCGGCGGACGTCGATTACGGCGAGCCGACCGATCCCACCGCGCCCGTGATCCAGACGTCTTGCGCGGCGACCTCTGCGAGCGTGATGAACCTGATCAACAACTCGGGGATCACGGTGGCGAACGGCGCCGGCTTCGTTCGGGAGAACGCGCAGATCGTCGGTTGGAATACCGCTCCGGACGCTTCGGGAACGCACTTCGATCTCGGCGGCGACTACTACGTCGATACGGCCGAGCCGGTCCGCCTGTATGCGGAATGGGGCGTCAAGGTCTACTTCGACAAGAACAACCCCAACGCAAACTGGGGCGGGACGTGGGCGTCTCCGACCTATACCTGGGATCCCGTGCGGGAGCAGTATTACACCTACGCCGTGATCGGGAAAACGGTCGACGAGCCTTCGTATATCCCCGTCTCCTCGAATCCCTCCGAGACCTTCAACTACTGGACGCTCGAGCGCAACTCTCTGGAGCCCGTGGAGTACGATTTCACGACTCCGATCACCGGCGAGACCACGCTCTACGGCTTCTGGCGTTTGCCGATCGAGATCCGTGTGCACGCCGTGGATTCCTCGGATTCGACCCCGGTCAACATGGATGCGTCCTGGCTGAGAGAGGATCCTTCCTACGTTCAGATCAGCGGGACCACCCCCGTTGAGCTCGGCGCCGCCGCAAACGCCGCCGTGTATACGAACGTTCCGTCCTCTTACGATTTCGCCTTTACCTGCGTCTGCGAGACCATCGACGGGATCGCGACCGCCAAACCGATCAGCCGTCTCTATTACAACACCTCTGAGCGCGCCGTCTGGGTCCGTTATGCCGACGGGACCGAGGGCAGGCTGGGAGAGAACGATACGGTTTGGTTCGTCTACTTTGACAATCCCAAGACCGTCAACATCCGCTACAAGGTGATGAATCTTGACGGAACGCTTACGGACGCCGTGATGGGCCGTACCGGATATCCCACCAGCGCGGAGCTTTACACCTACGCGATGCACGAGACCGGTCACGTCAATCGCGCCATGTATTGGGCGAACAACGAGGATTACAAGTACTACGCCTATGCCGTCGGCGCGCCGAACGCCACGACCAGCGGGCAGATGCGCGTGATCACCGGAGCGGCGAACAGCGACGCGGACGGTTCCCGTCCGGCGCTGACGCTCGACAATACCTGGAGCGGCTTCCGCTATTCGGTTGACGGCGCTCAGACCTGGTCCGACTGCGGCCGTGACATTGAGATGTACGTCATCTATTACACGACCACGGCGAAGCCCGTTGTTATTACCGTCAACGAGCGTACGGTCGGCAGACTGGCGGACCTCTCCGAGTACTTTGACTACACGGTCACGGTCACCGAGACCGAGACGACCTATCAGCGGACGGATACGTTTAATAACTATTTTTCCGCGACTCCTTCGTCTCTCGGCACGCCGACCGTCGTCGGCACGCCCGCGGAGAGCACGGTCTCTTCCTCCACCTTCCAGCTCAAGCATACGGAATCCTCGCCCTTCACCTTGTTCTATGAGGAGTCCGTTCCCGCTTATCAGCAAGGGTACGGATATTCCCGGACCTGCACCTACACCGTCAGAACCCAGACCATCACCGTGACGCAGACAGCCAAGACGGGCTTTGAGACGGTGAACGACGTTTCCGCTTCGACGCCGCTTGTCTACACCTATACGACCGCGTCCGACAGCGTGAACAGTCAGGTCACCTTTACCAACACCCGCACCCCGCTGGAAGTTGAGGTCCATGTGGCGCAGATCAGCGGCAGCGGCGTCGTCCTCAAAGACGCCGCCCTGAGGAAGACTGCACCGGCCGATTATACGGTGGAGCTGCCTTACGATACTTCCGTCGCTCTTTCCTCGACCTCGCCGGTGGATCCTTTCCGCGGCAGCCTCGACGAGTACGTCTTCCAGGGGATCTTTTACGGCACCCGCACGGGCGAGTCTGTCACCCTTTACGGCTCCGTATCCGATGTAACGTACGACCTCCTCACGGGCAGGGATTACGGCGATATCTTCCTCAACGACAATGAGTCGCTTCTCCTGGGCGGAAACGAGATCTATTATGTCTATTCGCTCAAGCCGAGATTGGTCTTCGTCGAAGAAGAAGGAGACGGTTCTCTGGTCATGGTCAACCCGGTCCGCTACAACGGATCTCAGATCACGCTCAACGGCGTCGCGGTCGACCAGAATCTCCGTCTTGACGTGACAGACGCTGATTTTGTGATCAAAAACAGCGGCAGTTATTACCGTCTGCCGCCGAAGCTCGACGGAGTCAGAGAAGTTCTCTCGCTTGACTATGTCAAGATCGGCACGGGCGACGCAAACGTCACAAGGACGGGCGATCTCGCCTTCCTGTCGGAGAACAGGGAACTGCACCTTCGCGTCATTGACGGCGTGGCGCAGTACAGCTCCGACGGGACGACCTATACCGCCTTTTCCGGCGAACCTGTCATTTACGTGATCTACCGCGATCAGGCGAACAACGCGCTGAAGATCATTCGCACCGACGGCGCGGCGGATCAGGATTTCTGGTATACCGTCACCTGCCCCGACACGACCGAGGTCCGCGTCTGCCTGCCGAAGGGCGTTGACAGCGTTACGATCAAGGGCGTGCCCTACGGCAATTACAGAGTCACCGAGCAGACCGAGTGGAGCTGGCGCTATGCGAGCGAGTCCGTCCAGAATACCCGTGTTTACGGTCCGGACGATACCAGACCGACGGGCGCGATGGTCGGCTATACCGAGGTCACCTTCACCGGCAACCGCAACAACGATCGCTGGCTCAACGGCTATGACAGCGAGGTCAACCGTTTCCATCCGTAAAACCGGAAAAACAAAGAAAGGAGCGCGGATATGCATAAAAAAAGCCGCGGCGGATTTCTGCCGATCCTGTTAGCTGTTTTGACCGTCGCAGTTCTCTCCTTGGTCGTCGGCACGCTCTATGCCGCGCTCAAGGATACCACGTCGGTCGTAGAGAACGATCTGGATCCGGCAACCGTCTCCTGCGAAGTGGTAGAGACCTTCACGGGGACGCAGAAGACCAACGTCAAACTCAAGAACACGGGTGATATTCCCGCCTATTTGCGCGCCAAGGTCGTGATCAACTGGGTGGACAGCGACGGAAACGTCGCCTACCGCCCGGGAAACGCCTACCAGTATTCGGTGACCCTGGCGTCCCCGCTCAACTGGACGCGCACTTCCAACCTTTCTGCCGTTACGGAAGGGTATTGGTACTATAACGGGATCGTCCAGCCGGACGGAATGACGGACGTTTTGATCGCTTCGGCGGTCGAGAACCTCTCTCCCACCGTCGCGGCGGATCCTCAGTATCATCTCCAGATCACCGTTCTCGCGGAGGCCGTCCAGGCGGCGCCGATCGGAGCGGTGGAAGAGGTCTGGCACATGACCTTCAACGGCAGTACGTGGTCCGCGGTTTCCTGACAAGACGGTTTTCCCCTGCGCTATCCGAATAAAGAATCCTCCCCGGCGGTTTGACCGCCGGGGAGGATCTTTTTTGCAGAGAAAAGAGGGCGCCCCGCTTTCAGGAAGAGAATCCGCTCGTTTTTTCTTCCAGGGACATGGGGTTGAGCTTCACGGTGTATTCGGTATCGAGCGGCGCGGGGTGCTTGCTGCCGTTTCCGATCGTCACGCCGTTTTTGTCCGCGGCGTAGGGCTCGACAAAGGCGTAGCGTCCGCTTGCGGTGGTTTCGCCGATATAGGCGTGGTAGCAGATCCAGCGCTGACCGTTCAGATCTGTGAAAAAGCTGGCGTGTCCGCAGCCGTTCACTTCCTCCGAGAGGGAGAGGATCGGGGTAGGCAGCTTCTCCCAGTTCGCCCGGTCCAGCGGGTCGCCGCCGAGGTATTTCAGCTGCCCGAGCTGATAGTAGACGGTCCAGTATCCGCTGCCGGAGTAGATAACGTAGACCGTTCCGTCGTCGGCGTAGACCGCGGTCCCGCCCTCGACCACGCGCGGCATATAGGTCTTCTGGATGGGGTCGTAGGAGAAGCCGTGCATTTCCCAGTCGTATTCGGGGACGCAGAGGACGGAGGCTTCTCCCTTGAGCGTCCACGGGTTGGTCATCTTTACGATATTGATCGTCTGGTGCTTGCTGGGTTTTCCGGAGTCGACCACGGTGACGTAGAGGTTGTAGAGCTGACCGTTGATGCGAAGATCGGTCTCGCCCGCTGCCCACGGGAATTCCGCCATATCCGGCGCCTCGACCGGCTGCGGGACGTTCACTTCACCCGTGACGGGGTTGCCCCACCGACCGAAGAAGTCGTCGCCGTCGAGACATTTCAGGACGTACATCTGATGCTCGTTGCCGGAGGCGTTCACCGGTTCCGCGGCGATATAGCAGTACCACCCGCCGTTGCCCGCTCCGATCTCTTCGTCGGTGTAATAATGGATCTCCGGTGACCACATGCCGTCCGACCACGGCTTTCCCGCTTCCGGCTGATAGACGATCTTTGACGTTGCGTAAGGCAGATCGCCGATATTGGCGGCCTTGCGGACGGTGAGGTGGCCGCCGCCCTGCGTGGAAACGTACCAGTAAAAGCCGCCGTACTCAAAGAGCCACGGGTCGGCGCCCGCCGGGTGGACGGGATTGCGGAAGGTCATCGTCCCCGAGACCGGCGCGGCGCGGTCGAGCGTGCCCGAGAGCGTGGAGGGAACGCCGAACGTTTCGCCCCCGACGAGGTCGGTCAGATGGTCAAAATTCCCGCCGTTGATCTCGACGCGGTAGCTGCCGGTATAGGAGCCGGCGTCGCTTGCGGCGTATCCGACCGTCGCGTAGAAGACGCCGCCGTTGATTGTGAGATCCACTTTTCCGGAAAAACGGTCTCCCGCCGAGAGGGAGGCGGCGCAGATCCCCTGATAGAAGGTCCCGCCGTTGACCGCCGCCGTTACGTCGCCGTCGTGAGCGCCGTTGTCGGAGAGCGTGAGCCGCTCATAAAAGGCGCCGCCCTCTACCGTCAGCCGGACCGTATAGTTTTTGCTGCCGCCGGCGGCGGAGCCGCCGCGCACCCGCTGCCACGAGCCGCTTTGGATCGTGAGATCGGAGCTTTCGTTCTGATAAGCTTTCCGCGCTCCTCCCATCACGGAAGGGTAGGTCTTTACCGCGCCCGCTTTGAGGCAGGTGATCCCCTGACCGAGGAGGAGCGGTTGGTTTGCGCCGTAGATGCTGATATATTCGCCCGCCGACGTGATCGTCAGATGGGAAAACTCCGTCTCGCCCCCGCAGGTAAAGTCGTTGGGCAGGAAGAGCGCGGCGCCGTTTTGCACGGCGTAATCCGTCCCCTCGTATAGGGAGGTGAGGAGGATCTTTTCTTTATGGGAGGGAGCCGTGAAGGAACGCGCCGTGTAAGGACCGCACAGGACGACCGTTCCGCCCGTCCCCGCGAGGGCGCGGTAGGCGTCGATAAGTTTTCCGCCCGCGCTCTCCGCGCTGGAGCCGTCTCCCGTTCCGCCGTCGCGGAGATAATAGAGATGCTCCTCCTTGAGATCAAAGAGCGCGGCGGCGTCGCCGAGCAGGGAAGCGGATGCGCCGTTTTTCAGGATCAGCGTCCCGCGGATCGTCGTCCCCTCCGCCGTGGCGGAGCCGATCTTCCCGCCGGCGAGTTTGACGTAAAGCGACTCGCTGACGCGGTCGAACGCCGCCCGCTCTACCTCCCCGCCCGAGAGGACGAGAGAGAAGACGGCGACCCCGCGTTCGGAGGCGATCAGCTCGCCGACCTTGCCGCTCCGGATCTCGACGGAGCATTTTGCCGCGCTGCCGGCGATCCGGTCGACCGACGCGCCGTCAACAAGGACGGAACGCGCCGGAGAGAGGGAGGCAAAGCGGCCGCCGTAAAGGCGGGCGTTGCCGGAGAGGGCGACCGATCCCTCCGTCTTCAGATCCTGCGCGGCGGTAAAGATCCCCGCGCGCGCGTCGAGGGAGCCGGTGAGCGTGAGAGAGGAAAACGCCGTTTCCCCGGCGAGGCGGTAATCTCCGGCGGCGAGGGAGGCGGAGGCGTCCGCGCCCTCCACTCTGACGGGATAGGCGTGCGCCGGTTCCTGATAGGACGCGGCATTGATCGGACCGAGCAGGCGGACGGTGCCGCCCGCTCGCGCGGCGGTCTCAAAGGCGAGGGGATAGGAGGTCGGATCCTCCGGGGAGCGGCCCGTTCCCGCGGCGCCTTCCCTCGCGTAGAGGACCGTGCGGCTCTCCAGCGCGTCAAAGCTTTCCGCGAACAGGTCGATCTCTTCTTTTGTGTAGTACGAGGCGTCCAGATGCAGGACGTCCGGACGGTTCGCCTTCTCTTTCAGTTTCCGCACTTCTTCGCTTGCCGTGCTGACAGAGAGGGAACCGATCTTTGCTCCAAGGAGATATACGTCCGTCCGCTCGACCACGTTGTTGACCGAGAGCGTGTCGATCTCTCCGCCCGAGAGGGTGAGGAGCGCCGTGCCGTTGAGCCTTCTGCTCTGGTCCCCGGCGGCACAGAGCGTGCCGATCCGCCCGCCCGTGACGGTGATCACGGCGTTCTGCCCGTAATGAGCGCTCACGTTGGCGCCGTAGAGATTCTCGATCCTGCCGCCCGTAACGGTGAGGCGGTTCGTGCCGGTAAAGACGATGTGCTCCGCTCCCGCCGCCCGCTGGCGCGACCCGCCGATCACGGCGTAAAAATCGCCGCTTTCCACGGTGACGGAGGAGCCGCGCTTCGGGTCTTCCGCGGCGGAGGGATTCTGCAATCCGCCGACGACGTAAACGCCCTCGCCGCTGCCGAGGTTGGCGGTCTCAAACCCCTCGCCGAA
>JAEEGL010807641.1_pt1 | contig 16379 bp, 9 predicted proteins | sample 9134231 | NCBI WGS metagenome assembly JAEEGL01 (sample SAMN16246548, study PRJNA631951) | gut metagenome | biome: gut microbiome; feature: rumen; material: fiber-attached | host: Bos | place: Iran: Karaj | collected 2018-10
AGGATACGAGCGTTTTTCTTATCCTCCATGAGCTGCGGGTCATTTGTAAAAAAAGATTCTCCATTTGTCATTCTTTCTCGTTCAGTTTTCCTGCAATTTTCCATCATTCCCTCCACAAATCCCGATTTGTTTCTTAGTAGTTATTTTCAGGATTTTTAATACTAATGGCTCTCTTTATAGATACACATACACACCGGGTCTGTCGTCCCAGCTGTGAACCGTGAATGATTCTTCGAGCTCTTCGTCCAGAACATCGTTTTCTTCCAGTGCGTAATCAGAGAACAGTTCCATCATACGATCGATATCTTCATCCTCGATACATTCAAGTATCTCATCCAACAACTGATTCTTTCCGAAGCTTTCTGCACTGCCCTTATAATGTCTGGTTTTTATCTGTTCACCAATCGAAAGGTTGGGATCATATTTGCCATTCAAGAGTTTAGTACATCCTGTTAACACAACCAAGATCAGAACAATAACCAAACAGAAGAAACGATATTTTTTCATTCTAATATTCCCAGCCCTTATGTTTTATCGAATCAAGTCATTATTGCCATAGCTGATAGGAATAAGAAAGCGATAAAACCTATTGCCAAACCGGCTCCGGCAAACGCAACAGATATACCGATGGTTCTTGACTTATTCTTTTGCTTTACCAGTGCCATTATCCACAAAACCGAAAGTACAACAAAGACAATAAAGCAGATTAAACAGGTTACTGCTGATATCGGAAAGAAAACCGGATGCTCATCAGCCTTATTAGATGCAGTCAAGCTGAGCCACGCCGTAAACATAAAGAATCCAAAGGACGAGACTATTCCCATTATTGAAGAATAGATATACATACGGATTCTTCCTGAATTTTTAATATCGCTCATCTTATTTCTCCAATATTTAGTAGTTGCTCTTTTGCCCCTTCGTAGTTACCCTGCTTAATCCGTATTGCATATTTTATCTACTGCTGATTCAGCAATTCTTCTACTTTATCTAGAATGGTTATATCTGCCGGAAGCCAATCAACAGAACCAATAGTTTCCCTAGTCAGCCACTTTGCTGCTTCGTGTTCCTTAAGAACCAAGTCACCCTCTACTATACTACATAAGAAACAATCCATCGATAAATGAAACTCTGGATAATCGTATTCGATAGTATCAACATACTTCTCAACTTTGATCAATGTATCCAGTTCTTCTTTTATTTCCCTGACTATTGCCTCTTCAGGAGTCTCGCCTTCCTCGATCTTTCCGCCTGGAAACTCCCATCCATCTTTTAAATCTCCGTATCCTCGCTGAGTTGCAAATATCATCTTATGCGATCCAGCAGCTGTCTCTCCATCCATTTCAGCCATGATGATAGCCCCGACAACACGAACGGCTTTAATATAACTCCCATCTTCTCGAAGCCAAATGCATTTGCCCTCTTCTATTCCTTGTTCAGAAATCCATTTTTCTGAAACTTCTAACTCGTCACCATTATCAAAAGTAAGAACAGCATGTGCTCCATCAATATGTTCTTCACAGCCAAAATCTGCTTCTCTTATATCTTTAATCTTGTGTAAACTCATCTTCTATCTCCACTGCGCTTTTATCGACATTTGCCATGTTTATCTGTACTCGTTGAAATTCATAGGATCTACGAGGTTTCCCTTTTCATCTGTTATCTCTATATGAACGTGAGGACCAGTTGACTTACCTGTCGAACCAACCTTGCCAACCTCTGCACCCGCATTTACTCTATCACCTTCTGATACATTTGACGCATCCTTAAGGTGTGAGTACTTTAAAGTACCACCTTTATCATTCTTTATAATAATGTAATTCCCTTCCTCTTCATTTGAGCCTATTTCTTCGACGCTTCCATCATAAATACTTACTACGGCAGTCCCTTCCTCTGCACTGATATCTACGCCTTGATGTTCTTCACTAAACTGTCGTGTGATGATTCCATTTCCTATAATAATGTCAGAAATATCAGTTATATTTATTTTTACATTTTTTTCTTCACCTGTATCTTCCTTGATTGTTATATCTTCTGATACCACATCATTTACGGATTCAACATTTGTAGCCACATCTACATCTTCCGCTTTGCTTTCTGCAGTTTCTTCTGATGCCTGAACTGACGCCTGAACTCCTGCCACTTCTCCCGAGTTATTCTTTGGCATCTTTGGGTATGTCAGGAAGCATATCGCAAGAACCGCGCATATAGCTACTGCCACTGCGATAATTATCTTCTTACCTTTTTTCATAGTTAGTACGTTTTTAATCCTTTCATTTATACCAACTTCGCCAAATGCCACTGGGCACGCCGATATATATTTTCTCGGAATGCTAAGATTCAGCAGCGCCTGCGAATAGTCCTTCTTCTTATCGTAACCGATTTTCTTTATTACTTTCTCATCACATGCAAGCTCGATGTCTCTGCAAAGCAGTACGTAGGCGAGCCAAACTAATGGATTAAACCAATACACTGCTGCGATGATAAAACCTAATGGTTTCACCAGATGGTCACGTCTGGAAATGTGAGACCGCTCGTGAATGATTGACATGTAGAGTTCATTTGAGCTTAAGCCATATGGAACATAAATCTTCGGTCTTATAACTCCAAGTATAAATGCTGTACCCGCTCTCTCTGACTGATAGATGTTATCTCTAAGAAGAACTGAATCATCTACAAGTCGTCTGAGTCTGATGTAGGCAACTAACGCATAGATCAGTACAGCAACAACTCCGGCTATCCATACGATAGATAACACATACATTACGTCGATGCTCCCCAGAAAACTCTTGAAGCCCGTGCTGTTTACTGCTTCTGTTCTGTTAATTGTATCTGCACTATCGATTGTTTCTGCGTTGTCTGCTACATCCGCCTTGTCAGTCACTTCATTATTGTTAAATGTACTTCCAGCTTCATCTGTGCTTACAATACCATTTGAAGATACTGTCACATACTCCCTCGCTGGAAGCAGACTGAGCGGACTTTCAATAGCGAATGGTATTGCAAGTCTAATAGCAACTAACAGCCACATCAAACATCTTACGAACTTTGGCATTTTCTTGAATAGCAGGCGCACCAATACACATACTATGATGAGTATTCCTGCCGATATGCTGATGTTAAGTATTTCCGCAAAAAGCTCTCTCATTTATCAAACTCCATTATTCTTTGAACTCATCAATCATTTTCTGTATCTCGTCAATCTCACTCTTCGACAGCTTCCTGCCCCTGGTGAAAGCTGCAAGGAACTGAGGCACATTTCCCTCAAATGTTCTCTCTACAACTTCATCAACCTCAGCGGCCTGAACCTCTTCCTTAGTAACGAGAGATGTAATAACTGCTTTTTCGCTCTTTATCACGCCTCTCTCAGTGAGCCGCTTGATGACAGTATAGGTAGTAGCTTTCTTCCATCCGAGCTTCGCCTCGCATAGCTTTGCCAGCTCAGTGCTCTTGATGGGTTCATTCTCCCACAGTATCAGACAAAACCTATATTCACTTTCAAATACCTTAGGTGTGTTCATGATATACCTCATTTTAAGTCTAACGCATTAGACCTTTGTTAATTTGAAGTCTAACACGTTAGACCAAACTTGTCAAATTTTATTTATTTTAAAAAAAATATATATTGCATGTCGACTTTTTATATTTTAAAATGTATATATAATGACAAGCAAAAAGAGAGCATGACCGGTAAAAGCGGCGGAGGCCCACCCAAAGCGGCGGAGGCCCACCTAAAGCGGCGGAGGCCCACCTAAAGCGGCGGAAATCCACGAATCACCAATAAGGACGTGGTAAGCGCCAGGAAAATCGGTGGTAAGCGCCAGAAAAATCGGTGGCAAGCGGCGAGAGCCAATTATAGTCGCGAGACCGGATATGGTAAAGCCCGTAGTTACGAAATGTAGCTACGGGCCCTTTTTTGTTATTTATTCGATTTAAGATTTTTAATGATATTAAAGGTTTGATGAAGGTATCCCATGTTCTCTCTTCTGAAACGCCTATAGTCATAACCACCTGCAGACAGCAGCTTGCCGTACAGTGCATAGACAAAAAGCGTGGTTCCTTCCATCAGGAGTTTACGTGACAACCTTACAGCAAGGCTGTTGGAATAATGTGAAAGTGTATATGACTGGAATACTATATGTGGAAGTTCATCATGGAGCATCTGTCTGCATACAGACAGAAGTGCAGGAGAACCAATCTTATAAGCCACATTTCCCAGCGCTGAATAATATGACAGTGCGATCATCTCAGCTGTAACCAGCACTGAAACCTCAACAAATATCCCACCCTTATGTCTAAGGGTTCGGAATATTTTATCCGGTGTATTATCCGCAGCTTTCTTCATATCATAATGATCCATATAGTTTGCCAGATATGCCGAATGGTAATTTTCCTCTCGGATAAACATCTGTATAGCATCAGAATATTCAGGTTCGTCATATGTGAGTCCAAACTCTTTTGCCAGTTCCATAAACTGATATCCTTCACTATGTTCGCCCTTCTGAAATGCTCTGATAGACGGATATATAAGCTTCTTATCCGCCTCTTCCAGATCTGATTCCATGGAATAGTCTATCTCCAGCCTGCGTTTATCATTTCGATTGAAATATGCCAGCCAATCCTTATAAGTGAATCTCACCCAATTCTTTTTCTGTAAATCATACATGACACTTCACCCCCAAGCAGTACATTTTACACATATTGTTATTATAGTGATTTATTGAAATAATATCAATTTTTAATACAATGTCGCGTCGCATTTTTAATGCCCAAATGTATATAAAGCGTAGATATTAACAAGAAAAGAATAATAGTAATCAAATTTAGGAGGGTGAATTATGAATAAGGATGTTAAAGCATTTGTAGAGATGATCAAAACTGATAAGGCTGTTCAGGAGCAGATTAAGGCTGTTGCAGAGGCATATAACGGTGCAGCAACTGATGAAGCTGTTTGGGATGAGGTTATGAAGCCTATCGCTAACGAGAAAGGTTTCGATATAACACTTGACGATTACAAGGCATATGTAGATAATCTTGCAAAGGAAAATGAGCTTTCAGATTCCGAGCTGGAAGATATTGCCGGAGGTTTCACCTTCTGTCTTATTGTTGGTGGTTCTGGCGGTAAGGTAGCGCAGGCCAAACCAGAGGGAGGCGTAGGTGCATGCTATTATGTAGGTGTAGGTTTCATCGGTCTACTCGACTAATAGCTGAAAAAATTCCCGTAGCTACAAATTGTAGCTACGGGTTCTTTTTTATTTTTCTGAAAATATAACTGCTTCCAGTGGTTCGAGTTTTCCCTCTTCGGTGGTACCATTAGTACCGATAAGCAATTCCTTGCCAGTAATGCAGGACGTATCATATTCAGCCTGCTCGGTAGATAGATTAATGAGTACTACGCTCTTTCCACTATCACTCTCTCTGGTATAAGCAAATATCTGTTCATCATCAGGAAACAGTTCCTTATAATCACCATCTATAAACTCATGATGTTCACTTCTGATTTCAGTAAGCTTGATATACCAGTTCAGGATGGAATCTTCATCTTCTCTCTCTACTGCCACGTTTACATCTTTATAATCATCATATATCGGAAGCCACGGAGTTCCAGTGGTAAATCCTGCATTTTCCGATGCATCCCATTGTACAGGTGTCCTGGAGCTGTCCCGGGCAAAACGGTGAACTCCTTCCATCGCTTCCTCTTCAGAATAGCCTTCCTTTATGGCGAATTCATAATGGTTTTTGGTTGAAATGTCATCGTAATCATCTATTGAATCCCACTCTACATTTACATATCCAATCTCTTCACCCTGCATGATAAATGGAGTGCCTCGCATCGTTAGCAGCAAGGTTGCCAGAGCCTTGGCGCCATCCTGTCTGTCAGCTCCCTCCGGAAGGAATCGATTGATTGAACGAGGCTGATCATGATTTTCCAGGAACATCGGATACCATCCCTCTGTTTCCAAGGTAATTTCCTGACTTGCTGAAAATAAGGCCTTAAGCTGTGGAAGCGTCCATTCCCTGGTTTTACACCAATTGCTGTCATCTGCTATATCTATATATACGTGGTTGAATTCGAATACCATATCAAATACGCCATCTTGTCCAACCCACTCGGACAGGTTAGCCGCTGAGACACCGTTCGCCTCACCAACCGTGAAAATATCTGTGCCCTCCTGCACCTCAGATTTAAACTCATGCAGGAAATCAAGAATCCCATCAGTATTAGCTGTTACCGTATGTATTCCGACCATTCCATCTCCGGCGTCAGGCTCCCCGTCCTGAAATTCTTCAGGCTTTTTTATGTATGTAATGGCATCCAGCCGGAAGCCGCCCACGCCTTTATCAACCCAGAAATTCGCAACATCAATGAGCGCTTTCCTTACTTCAGGATTTTCCCAGTTCAGATCAGGCTGTTCCTTCAGAAATGTATGAAGATAATACTGTCCTCTGGTCTCATCATACTCCCACGCTGATCCACCGAAGATACTCCGCCAGTTAGTTGGCGGGCCACCATCCCCAGCCGGATCTCTCCATATGTACCAGTCACTCTTTTCATTATCCTTTCCAGATTTAGATTCCTGGAACCATTCATTCTGATCAGAAGTATGGTTGAATACCAGATCCATGACAATACGAATATTTCTCTTATCCGCCTCCTTGATCAGATTATCCATATCTTCCATGGTTCCATATGTCGGATCGATTTTATAGTAGTCTGCGACGTCATACCCATTATCCGCATGCGGAGAATCATAGCATGGAGTCAGCCATATAGCCCCTACTCCAAGGTCTTCCAAATGGTCCAGCTCCGAAGTGATTCCATTGATATCTCCGACGCCATCTCCATCTGAATCCTTAAAGCTTCGAATATATATTTCATATGCGATAGTTTCCTGCCACCATTTCATATCATCCACCCTATCTGCCTGCTCCTGCGGCTTTTGTACATATCAGTTTGTATGTTAAATGTATATCATATCCGAAAAAAACTCAAATAAAAAAGCACTGCCAGCACCTTTCTAAAAGGCACTAACAGTGCTTAATTGTTATAAATATTTACAGGTTACGCTTTAACACTATAATTCCAGCTATCGACAGAAGCGATACTGCCATAAGTATGATCCACAGCTTAAGGCCGAAATCATCACCTGTATCAGGACCACTTGGGCCTACCTTCTGCCACTGAGCCGTAAAGGTGTGATCCTCTACAACCTTGTACTCCTGTCCAGCCTGATATTCAGAGCCCTTCCAGTATTTGAAGGTGTAACCTTCTCTAGAAGGTCTAGGCAGTTTGATAACTGTGCCCTCGTCATAGCTTGCTGTTACTGTACCAGTCTTGCCATCAAGCACACCACCATTAAGGTCGTATGTGATAGTACACTGTTTTCCAGGTTCTGGTCCTGGTGGATCCGGACCCGGATCTTCCTTGGTAATAGTAAATGTAATGATCTGATCCTCTGTGGTGTAAGTAATCTCTCCAGTCTCTGGATCAACAATCTTCCACTTGAATCCATCTATTATCTTAGCTCTTACCTTATATGTACCAGGTTCAACCGCTACAGCTTCTCCATCAGAATTAATTTCTACACCTTCGCTTATAGCTTCAAGTGTATAGAATTTGCTGCTTGCAACGCCTACATGAGGCTTACCATCGTAGGTATAATCACGTCCTTCTGGAACTGGTACTTCATTAACAAATATATAAACATATGTACGTACACCATCTTGACGCATTCCGTCCTTAAATGCAGCCAGTCTGAGTTTGATCAGCTTCCGTCCAGTAGGCTTGCCATCAGGACCAATCTCATCCTCAGTAGCATTCGCTCTGTTGATTCCGATCATTAATCCTTCATATTTATGCCACTTAGGATCACTTTGTACTTCTCTTATGTTATCTGTCGCATCCGGATCAGTAGTCCAGTAAATAATTGCGCCTTCCGTTTCAGAGCTGAGAGTAAGCCTCTGGTCATACAGATATTCACCCGGATCAACAGATGGTATCGGTCTTTCAACACATTTAGCAGCATCAACTACTACTTTTCCGATAACATCAAGTGAAACATTATCTGGATTTTCCACTCCGTATGGCAGCTGAACCACGCCATCTGCAACCCATATATGCGAAGAATACTCATCAAGAGAATCAAACTCTTTCTCAGGAGTTCCCCATGCTGCCACTGTAGTCATGGTTTTACCATCGTCCAGCAGTATCTTGATCGTTGGCAGATACTTCTTTATATCATTTCCTTCTGTTCCATAAGGCACTCCGGTAACATCCTCTGGCCAGAATACCTTCACAAGCTTGTACTTTGTCATAGGGAAGGTATAACTAAGTGTATTCTTATTCGCATCAAAGGCCGCCGTATCATCATTCATTGTTGCAGTCGGCTTTTCAGAATATAAGAAGTCAGCATTGATTCTGAAATATGAATCTGTTCCTTCTCTCTTAACCTCAATATAACTAAGCTCGTGATCTTCCTTCGGAACGATATGCAGTCCTGCAGTATATTTGATCAAATATGCTGCCTTACGTCCGTCAGCGGAAATCATTGGATTTGGAGACCAGTCGATCTGGCCCTTGCCACTTACTGTATTGATATAATCCGGATGAACTATAAACCATTCATCCCCTAATTTAATCTTTAATGTTTCTTGTCCGGCTTCATCAGATGGATCCATCTGTATTAGCTGTCCACCAACAGGAGCCTCTACCACAGCTGCTATATCTGTGACGATCGGCTTATACTTTGCGTACAGACATACGTCCTGATGATCAGTTGGAATATTATCCTTTATTTTTACTTTGATGGTCTTACTACTTGGGTCCTGATACTCATCTGCCAGTTCAACATATGGATCTGAATAGATTTCATCAAATGCCCAGCCTACGAATCTATAACCAGTCCATGACTTTGCTGTGAGCAGAACCGTCATATTCTGATATACATAACCATAATCGCCCAGATCCACTGTATGAGTCTGAGGATCAGTGATATCTACACCTCTAAGCTTTAATAGATTTGTAGCCATCGGTGGTTCTGGTCCGACTCCGGTCTCTTTAAATACGATAGTTACCGTTGCACTTCCATCCGATTCGTCTCTGACGGCAGTCATACTGGTATATGTATCTTTCAATTCAGGCATATAATCTGCAGTTAATTCAGAAGCGAATACGATATACTGTGGCTGATCCTTTGGAATATTGATAGTCGCCGTATAAACACATCCACCATATATTGGTTCATCAGTTGAAGCTACGCGCTCCTCTCCATTGTAACTATATGTCCAGCTGACACTATATGGATTGTTCGGTGATGTCCAAGGAGCAACCTCATCTACAAAGCTCATGTCTGATGTAGCTGCAAGTCTATTGTTAACTCCTGCAACCGGCACAAGTTGATTATCACCCTCAGCTGACTGTGGATAAATCTTATAAATCCTAAAGAAACACTCTGCCTCAATCTCGAGTCCATATTTATCAGGATATGTCTTGCCTGGTGCGTACTCGTCACCATCATTTGGCATCGTAAAGGTTGCAATTGAATCACCCTTCTTTTCACCCAGAAGAGCATCTGTAATATCAAACTCTACAACCTCACCATTCTCATCAAGAAGCTTAACCTTCCAGTTTGCAAAGAACTTATCATCTGATGGCATAGCAGAAATTGTAACTGTTTCACCGCTTGAATAGTAATCAGTAACAGGATCATTACCCGATCCGTCATCTACTGTAACTTTATGTCCAATATGGATATAATAAACAACATCTTCACTTGCTTTACCGAGGGATATAGCATGAGCCACGATCTTAAATGCACCGCCTCCATCTTCTCCTACAGGAAGGTCTATTCCACCTCGATAGAGTTCTTCATCAGGCTCATCGCCACCTCCTTCTCCGTCGGAAATGTCATAAAGCTTGTAATATATAGCCTCTCCAAGGACATCGTCCTTACCCTGAGTGACATTTGCAGGGCTGGCACTTTCATAGAATTTACCCACCTCAAGCAATACCTTCTGATTGGCCTTTAGTTCATTATATTTGATATCATACTTATCAGTAGTTTCCACAAGCTGTTTATAAGGAGAGTTGGTCTCATCCTGATCAGCGTTTTCGAACTTAACATATGCACCCGGTTTATCCACACTATAATTATCCGGGTTATACTTATCCTTAACCCAGTGCGCTGAATACTCAACAAACTGATCGTCTTTTATCTCTCCAGTATCAGTATTTTTACTGTAATAGCTGTCATAAGTTCTAGCCCATGCGAGACATACTTTTCTATCGTGATTAACATCAATAATTGAATCGGCATACTGCATAATGGTCAGGCTGTATACCATTCTGTCAAAGAGCCATGTTGAATATGCACTACCAACATCTCCATTTACCCATTGAACACCTGTTGGATATGTCGGACTTCCCTGTCCCGTGTTATCAGCACCTAAGTGCCAGTCTCCATCAGCAAAATTAAAGGCTGTATCAACAATAGTATACCAATATTTATGTATTACCGCTTTCTCGGCTGCAGTCATGTCTTTAAACGCCTGATCTTCGTCTGCAGTATTCCATAAATCTTCAATGAAGCCGAGTTTAGTATTATCAGAAAGTGTATAATAATTGCCTACAACAGCTAATATTTCAGCTTTGCTCCATATACCATCATCCCAGACAATTTTAAAAGCTTTAACAAGTGCATCATATTTATCCTTACCTTTTCCTTCTGCAGAGTAGTAATCTCTTGCAAATTGTTGAAGAGGTGGATAAGTTTGATCGCCGATAACAACCGGACGAACTGCGTAATTGTCTCTGTTATCACATGCCTCCTGCTGAGCGAACGCAAGCAGATTAGGCAGATAATCCTCCAGCTTGGCGCCGTCATAATCACCTTCCTCGTTGTAAGGAGGCCAATCGGCTCCTGTACCAAACGGATAGAAATAATCCATGAACAGCATTGAATGATCGAGCGTTGCCAGATGCATGACCATATTATCACGTCTGTCGGCATATTCCCTGTAAGTAGTCGTCTCTCCACCATTCATATCCTTCTTGGTATCCAAAGGCCTATTGTCTGAATAAGTAGTAATTTTAGTAACACCCGATTCAGCTGAAGCTCTTTCAGGAGTATATGTACTTGTATATATCTGTGACAGATACTCGTCTTTAGTTACTTTGCCAATATGTGTTCCCGGCATATAGTGATCAACACCATATCTCTTGAAGCCCATTTCACGAGGACCCACAAGTGGAACAACATCACACGTATTAACGAGATTATGTATAGAATAATAGTCAGAGCCAGAAAGCAGTTCTGCATTATCTGTACCGCCTCTAGGAGGCTCTACAGGGTAAGCAAATACCTCATTACCAGTGGCTACTGTGTAATCTGTACCTGTATCAACACAGTATTTCTCAATCAGTCTCTTACTTGTTATATTTGAAGTTGCACCAGCACGTGAAAATCCTGATACCCAGAACTTAACCTTACCAGCCTCTATCTCGTCCTGCAGGTCGTATCTGGCTATATAATACTCGATTGCTTCCATGGTCTGATCAGCAGCTTCAGAGAAGCCCTGAGCCTCTCCACTTGCCTTAGATCCATCACCAAGAGTTACATTGCTGGCCCACTCATTTTCATAATTGGCTCCACGCACAGTAACAACCACAAGAACAGAGTCCGTATCCTTGAGTTTATTAGTACTTCCATCATACTGCTGAAGCACCTTGCTTCCGATAGTAACACCAATAGTATCTGTTCCCGGTTTGCTTTCATTATTATCATTGACATATATCATTTGATCAGGACAGCCTATATCTGCCAGGAACTGGCGTGTACCGGCGTGCTTGTAATTATATGCATATTCATCCAGATATGCACCGGCAGTTGCCAAACCACTGGATGCTGTCGCTAAGTGATCATTATATATAACCGGATCTTCGAAGAAGAATCCATCCGTATAATACAGAGGAAAATCCCTGTCATGATTTGATGAGTGATGTCCAAAAACCTGTCTCATTTCATATCTGGTTCCAGAACCACCTTCATCCTTGGTATATCCACCTGCATATACATCCATCTGTTCAGTATATGCATGAATATCCTGTGTTGATATCTCAGAAATCTCAGGATTTACCCTATGGCGGCCTCTTTTCCCACCCTCGTCAGACTTTTTGATGTAGTATAGATGTCTGCCGTCATTCTTATCCGTGTCTCGATATGGATAGGTAACCACGAAATTATCATCATCTGCTGTAAACTGATTACTGATATCGACAGTAATATTTTTAGTGATCTTATAACCGTCAGAATCCGTTGGATTATTCACATATCCTATATGAATATCCATGTTTTCATTTTGATCACATGCAAAAAAGCTTGTTCCATCATAAAGAGTAAGATTGCCTCCATCATTATCTTTTATCACTGAGGAACCTTTAAGGTACATTTCCGCATCACAGTGATCCTCTACATAAACTCCATATTTCTTATTGCCAGTGATTGTGCAGTTATCTATGGTAGTATAATCGTTTCCGACGTATACGCCTCCACCCTTATTAGCATTATTGTTAGTAATGATCAGTTTTGTCAGTTCGTTATTCTCTTCAGTCACATAGACACCGCCACCTAGATTTGCTCTATTGCTATCTATGGTAAGGTCTCCAAAATTATCAGCAGTGAGTTTGACCTCGTCATTCCAGAAATAAACGCCTCCGCCTATTTCTTCACATTTATTACCAAAAATTACGGATCCATCAAAACCCTTTATGGACAGATTCTGTCCGTCCAGATTAATACCACCACCATCACTGTTGGCATAATTATGATCAATGCTGGAATTGTGAAGCTCGATACTAACATCATCAACATCGGAACCATAAATAGCTCCACCGTCGTCCTCCGCCAGACATCCTGTTATCCTGGAGTTATTCAGCGTAAGCTTTGTGCTAGGTTCTGTTATTATGATACCTGCACCTGGGCCGGAATGACTGACAAACCAACCTCCGGTTGATGCCTTACATCCAACTATGGTTACATCATTAAGAATTACTTCTTTACCGGAATCGATATATATACCACCTGTACCACCATTGCTGTTTCCATCTGCCAGACAGCCACCTTGTACGTCCATACTGTTTCTAGCAGTGTCTTGTTTTGTGTCAGAAAAGTAGCGAATATCCTTATGAACTCTTCCTTTTTCGTCTCCTGCGTCACCACCATTTATTGTCAGGGTAGCTTCATTTTCAACATATATCAGTTCTCCATCAGCAGAATCAGCGCTAGCGTCATCAGAATTGCATCTGTTGAACTGATATCCATGCATGTTAAATGTACATTTACATTTCTCAGGTATGTAAAGACGTCTGTCCCTATCACTTACCGTAGACTTATCACCAATAGCGATCCAGTCTGAAAGCATATCGATTGTAACAGTCTTGTTTTCATACCCCTCCAGATCACCAGCCAGAGATTCGAGTGATGAGTATGTTTTAGTATTCCCATCGACGGTTATAGTACCAATATCCCCGTTCTCTTCAGCTTGTACTTTCTTCATGCACGTAAAAGTAGCCAGTATCATTACTGACAACATTAATAGAAATAATGTAATTCTCTTCTTAGAAATAATCATAGATCCCCCATAATTTCGGCAAAATAATAAAAAATGTATTTTTCGGCTATTATATTATATAATTTACCCGACATTATGTAAACAATTTTTTAACCAGCAAATATGAATTTTCAAAGAAAAAACAGGAGGAACCTCCTCCTGTTTTTTTATATATTGTAAGTCATCATGTATCATTTATTCTACGCGAAGTCTGTCAACAACAGATTTTTTGCACAGGCGATTGTGGGCTATCACTGGTATGATCACCACCAGAAGGCAGATGAATGGAAGGCATACACATAATGGAACAAGTGTGAAGTTCCAGCTAAACATAGGTACCATAGCCACAAGCATTTTAATAAGTGTAAAACTCAGCAGAGTGGATACAGCAGTCGAGCAGATGCTTGTCCAGATCAGATATACTACCGCTTCTTTCATCAGCTTCACCTTCTGCTGCCTGCCTGTCATTCCTACTGCTTCGAGCATCGCGAGCTCTCTACTTCTCACAATTATTGATGTGATCATAGTATTTGCGAAGTTCATGAGACCGATAAGTCCAAGGATACCAGCAACTACTACACCAACCACCTTAATCATGCTACCGAAGGATGCATACTCTTCTTCGATACTTTCTTTGGAATCATAATCCATGTTAGAATTTACTTCATTTGTATATTTCTTCAGCCAATCATTTACAGAGGCTTCCTTCGAATCCTCAACGTTCATAAGAACTCTCATAGCACCCCAGTCAGAACCGTTAAGAGCTAGGAACTCGTCCTCCGGAAGCACGTAGTTACATTCGAAAAGGTTATAAACTCCAAGGTCCATAGCTATTGGCATTTCCACTATACCGTAGATCTCGTACTCCTTCATAGGTGCGTTATCATAGCTGACGCACTCGATTTCTTTTCCATTTTCATCGACATCCTTCACAGTCTCCTGATACTTAGGATCATAGCTTCTAATCTGAACCTTGTCTCCCGGCTTAAGGAAATCCGCCTCATCATTATCCGTCATAAATCTGGTCATAAGAACATAGTTCCCACTGTTAAATGTATCCCAGTCGATACTATCTTTTCCATCTATTGTCTCCAGCACCTTCAGCTTATCAAAAGCCAGCTTTCCAACACCATATGTCTTTCCTTCCAGAGTTTTTGATGTTCTCGTATATTCGTCTGTACTTTTTATATCTGCTTCTGAATAGCCGAGACTAGCATACTTCTCCTTCATCAAATCCGTGTTAATTACATTTTCCTCTATCTTAGCCCAGTTTTCATCACTGAACTCCTGGAATGTATTATTCACATAAACCGCTCCAACTTCTTCGACTCCGTCCAGTCCTTTCAAGTTCTCCAAAAGAGTTGAATCTATCGCCTGAGTTTCTATATATGATGCGGCTGGATCATCCACTGTAATATCCTGTACACTAAAATCCGCAATGATCAGATTCTCAACATAACCATCCATGCTGAAGCCGCTCACGAAACCATAAACCGAATTCAGCACAACAAGTGCAAGTGAAAGTGAAAGGATTACTGTAACAAGCTTTTTCTTAGGCTTTCCGTTCTTACCAGTTTCTTCTGTATATTTAACTGTCTCAACAGGTGAAACCTTTGCAGCCTTACGACAAGGCTTCATAGCGCTGATAATTACTGTGATATAGGAAAATGCTGCTGCGCCAAGAAGCATCCATACATTCAGGTGAAGTTCACCCTTTCCAACATTTACAGTACTGAACTGGCCAGAAATTATAGGAAGAAGAACTACTGCAACCAGAACTCCAAGGGCGATTCCAACAGGAATACCGATGAGAGAAATGATATTTGCTCTCTTCATAACTATCTTTCTGAGCTGTTTCTCTGTTGTTCCGATGGTCTTCAGAAGTCCGAACTCCTGAATATCGGAGATGATATTTATATCAAATATATTGAATATGATCAGGTAGCCTGCCAGCATAAATACTGCACCAAGGGCAAAACATATAATGATCATAGATGGATCAAGGCTGCTTGTTGCATATGCCCAGTTAACACCGTAATCAACATCTTCTCTGATTCCGGTTCTGGCTATAAGATCCTGAACCTTACCCTCAATATTTATACTGTTACTGAAATTAAAATCTACTGAATATCTACCAATATAATCATTTGCATCTGATTCCGGAAGCGGAACTGTCTTAGCAGGAGCATACTTTTCCTGAAAACTCTTTGAGAAGTATGTCATCTGTGCAGGGCTTATAGGATCTCCCTCATAGATTCCGCACACTGTAAAATCTTTCTCTATCACTTCATCTTCTAATTCTATATCAAGAGTAACCTTACTTCCCAATTCACATGGGACACCTAAAGCTTCAAGTGTGACATTACTGAGAGCAACCTCATCCTCAGCTTCAGGCATTCTGCCTTCTGTAGGAGCGCTAAATCCATTCTTCGCATTTTCAAGTTCAGCGAAGTAACATTCTGAATGAATCTTCTTCAGTTCCTCATTTGCCAGCATACCTACCATGATTCTGTAAGATACTGATTTTAACTTCGGATCATCTTTTATCTGATCATACTCAGCCTCTGTAAGATACTTAAAACTACCATGGCTGCTTCCGCCGGCCTGTCTCATGGAACCTTCCTGCATCTCATTTATCATGCTTCCACCTACTGAGAAAAGTGATGAAAACAGAAGACTTGTAAGTATTACTGCCATAACAAGTATTACATACTTACTAAACTTTGCCTTGATTCCACTTGTTGCTATATTGTTGATTGCCTTTTTATTATTAA
>JAEEGL016192410.1_pt1 | contig 16379 bp, 12 predicted proteins | sample 9134231 | NCBI WGS metagenome assembly JAEEGL01 (sample SAMN16246548, study PRJNA631951) | gut metagenome | biome: gut microbiome; feature: rumen; material: fiber-attached | host: Bos | place: Iran: Karaj | collected 2018-10
CATCCCCAGGACTACTGCCAAAAACTGAGTGCTTCCCCCATCTGTTAAAGTCACTTCCCAAGATGTCAAAGTCAATTCCCAATGTGTTAAACTTACTTCCCAATCTGTCAGAAAAAAGTACTTGACTAGGGAAGCAGTTTATACCGCTTCATTCTTAAGATATAAATTAGAACATATTAAATTCATTAGATGCAGAAACGGAGAATTCTATAGCAAAAATGATGTAGTGTATTATACAGATCCATTGATAAACGATATTTATCCTTCTTCTATTATAGTCGATAGAGAATATTATTTTCAAATACTTAAAAATAAATTTCCTGAACTTGAAGATGAACAAATTAGCAACTTGGTTAATGGATTTTTTAAGATTTTTTTGGATGAGATTAGCGATATAAAACTCTTCAGTTTGATTGTCAGCAGGTTCCGAAACAATGAAATTGATATTGATGAATTCAATAAGATAGTTATAAAATTTTATACGAAAATTCAAAATAAAACAGAAGATGTTTCGTTATTTAAAAATACTCTGAAAACACTCGAATTTATTAAATGTAAAAATGGAAAAATTGGCAGAATTAATCATGTGATTTATGTTAAAGAAGATAATCTAGAACAGTATTACCCTGATTCAGTTCTTATAGATAAAATTTATTATAAGAATCTTGTTAAGGTTGTTTTCGGTGGAATTGATAAGAAACAAATTAATAAAGTAGTGTACGGTTTATTTGATTATTTTGTCGATAAATATAATGATTCTCATTATATTAAAATTCTTATTAATGAATTTAAAGACGGAAATTTTTCGCATGATGAACTTAACCTGTTAATCTTATATTATTTTGAGAGATGTAAAAAACAGTCAGAATTTATAGATTTTCTAAGGGGAGAATTGTATGGTATAGAGTTCATCAAAAATAGAGATGCGAGATTTGTAAAACAAAATGATGTTTTTTATACTAAGGATTCATTTTTAGAAGAGTATTATTCACCATTAATGATGGTTGATAAAAATTACTATAAACATATTATCAAAAATAAATTTACCATTGGTGATAAAGGTAAACAAACAGATTTCTTGTATAAATTCCTAGACTGTTTTACCAGAGGGGATAACATCCAGGAAAGTTTTTTGGAGTTTATTGATTATTTTGGTCGTGATTTGGTGTCTTATGATCAATTTAATATTGTGTTGTTATTCTTGTATATCAGCTACAAAGAAGATTATATTCTTGTAGATTTTCTTAAAAGAAAGGTTCTAAAACTTAAATTTATAAAATGTAAAGATGGCAGCTATAATGAAAAGATGAAGGTAGTTTGCACAGATGATCCTTTGTGGCAGAGTATATATTCCAATTCAATACTTGTTGATCAAGAATACTATCTAAACATTGTCAACACAAGACTTCTGCATTATGCTCATCATTTTTCAGTAAATGAATTCATTGAGAATTTTATAAGTTATCGGCCGTATAGATCGCTAGATTATGATTTACCGCACTTCTCGCCTTGTAGAATATTAGTTGATGGGTTTGATCCTTCCATAATTGATTGTCATGAGGATTTTTTTGTACAAAAGAATAGTATCAATATTGAACATACTATTTTGGGATTGCCAGAATTAATAAATACAATTGTGCAGAAAGCAAATAATAATCTATATTCGAAAAGCTTTGAAGCTAAAGAGAAGTCTGTTCAACTATTTAATGTAATCAAGTATTTTATTAAAAACAATAACAATATAAATATTTCTGAGATCTTCTACCTTCACAGATTTAAATCATCGAGGAGTAATTTTTCAATCTCTGGATTGGCAATATATCCTTTGTTTTTAAGCAAGTCTGGTGCTTTTTTAAAACATTGTTATGATAGGAATATATCGGAATTGAATGAAATTTATGACTTAAGCGATTTAAATAGTCATCAAATTTCAGACTTGGCTGATTTTCTTAAAATGAATAATGATTTTGGTGCTGTTAGTATTCCTCCTCATTTGTTAGACAAAGCTCTGAAGAAAGGGTGGACTGTTAAACAAATGGAAGATTATTGCTGTGATTGTCTATCATCGAAACTTCAAGATGATGATGTTGATAGCAATGCTGTTCAGAATGACAGTGAAATAGATGATGCATCTACTGTGTGTCATTCACATCAGAATATGGGACGTAATATTGGTTCTGTAAGTTATGATGATGAAGGTGCTTGTTCATCGGATGCCGTATCTGGTGATAATGCAGATACGGAAGCTCAAAAAGCTCCTCAAGTAGATGGAAAATATTTTACCTCTCCTTCGTCTCTAAGTCAGAGAGATTTTGGAGAAGTAATTGCCAATCGCAATAAATCTGTTCATGTGACTAACCCAGTGTTCGATGAATCTGATTATTTTATCGAAGGTGCGCACTCTCTTAAAGTGTCATTCTCTAGCCAGGCATCACTTCCTAGTGGAGACAGGAAAAAGATTAACCAAGAAGTTGCTTTGCCTAGAGCTATAGAATATCTCAAAAATAATGGTTATAAGATTGACAAAATTTCAATAGATTATACTATAATAGATCACGTATTTTCATCTGACTATAAAACAGAATATGCTGTATGTGCCAAGAGTGCACAGCATGGAATAGTATATATTACACCTGCAGAACTCGCAGTCAGAGACAGAATTGGTTCAGCTAATTATTTAATATTTATTTACCGTGACTCTGATGATTATATGTTTGAGTGTTTTGATGACTTTTGGAAAAAAAAGGAGTTGATTAAAATGCAATTTAGTACCAGAGATTACGATGAAAAAAATATGGATGGTTTCTTTAATGCAATACGCTATTTGCCAGGAGCTACTTGTGCTATAAATCTATCTTCGGCTACACCATCGTACGGCAATATTAAAAAATTACAAGATGTTGAGAATAAGGTTGATAATAATTACATTAATAAAACTCAAGATAGTGATGAAGATTTCTAAATTATGAATAACGAAACAAGAATTAAAAATAATGTAACAAAAATTATTAATTTCCTCTCGGATGAACTCAATACTCAGATGGATACGTACGATCGTATTTCATCTACAGATTGCAGATCTTTGATTGATCAGGAAAAATTATTCCGTGTCAAGTTTATTAAAGTTATTAAATCACATCTTCTAATATTAAAGTTCAGAAGTGATTTGCCCATACCTAGAGCTTTAGGTAATGAATACAACTTGATTTTTCTTAAATCAGATCAACGCCGAAAAGGAGCTGTTGATTTACTCACATATAATGATCTTTTAAATATTAAAGTTTTTTTGATAAAAGGGAAAGTAATCAGATATTATCAAGATAAAAGTGGTGAAATGGATTATATTTATTCACACTTTTTGCCTTCTGATAATAATCTGGATTTGATTGCAAGGGTTAACAATTTCGAAGATTGTTTTGTTTATCTAGGTGAGACTTATCCGCCCGTGGACATGTTGAACAATCTCCGAGAATTTTCAAGAAATCATCCAGGTCATTGTTTCTTTAGTTATCGTTACGATAATGCCGTGGCTGATCTTCGTCCTATGCATCAGGATATGACTTCTCCAGAACGTTTATTGAATTTATGTCATGAACATTCCCCTTTGATAATACAGGGGCCTCCGGGTACTGGAAAATCATATTTAATTTCTGCTCTTGCTGCAAAGATTGTTTCCATTAATAAGTCTGTGTTAATAACCACATTAGCCAATAGAGCTCTTATCGAAATAATTACAAAGGATCATCTTAGAGAATTACTTGCAAATCATAAAATTTTCAAATATGCAGTTTCTACTGATGAGGCGGAGTCATTACCTGAGTTGCAAAGTCTTAAGAAGATTATCCCTGTCAGAGGAGAGATTCATTTTAGTACTTATTTTTCTGCATCAGGTTCTGAACTTATTTTAAATCCATCTCTTGAAAATTATGACTATGTATTAGTTGATGAAGCTGGTCAGGCTTTTCTTCCATATTTGGCAGCAACAACTATTCTTGGCAAAAAGCAGATTTTTATCGGTGATATAAATCAATTACCACCGGTGACTGTTCTGGAAAATACGAAAATTATTAAACGAGATTATACTTCTGCAGTTTATGGACTTAGGGCACTATCTTCTGTACTTCCTTCTTACCAGCTTACTGCAACGTATAGGCTTAATCCGCATTCAGCTTCATGCACGCAGATTTTCTATAAATATAACCTTGAATCGATGTATGATTGCACTCATAGTTTGAACATAAATTTATTTGGAATTAATTATTCGTTTTCATCTGGTACTTATGTTATTTCCCTGCCTAATGATAGTAATAATTACAAGACAAACAGTTTATCTGTTGTTGCGGCTTTGTGTTATCAAATGTACGATTTTAGGCCCGAATCAGATAGTAGAAAGAAATCGAGAATTGCTGTAATGTCATTTAATGTTACTGATGTAAACAGCATAACCAAATTACTTAGAATGAGAATGTCTTTTAGCAATGAGAGATTGATTATAGATACAGTTCATAGATGTCAGGGGCTGACAGCAGACTTTGCAGTGTTTTTAATACCAAATAAATCAACTTTTTCTTTACATAAGGAAATTTTTAATGTAGCAACAAGCAGAGCGAAGGTTGCAACGTTTATAATTATCCCTGCAAACTTTATGGATTCTTCTATTGAAGAAAAAGATCAAACAGGAATGTTCCTTAACAAACTAGTTAAAGATAATCATTATGTGTCACTCTTTAAAAGTATTGACTCCTTTCATCCAAGCACATATTAAATTTTATCTATTGCTGTCCTCTTGTTTTTATTGATAAGGAGAGTTAGACCGGGGCAGATTAAAAAAGGCTTGCTGGGTTTCATCATACACAGCAAGCCTCATAGTAAAATAGCAAGGAAGCTATCCCTTTATCTGGGAGATGATGAAGTCATTCATACGGTCATAGCTGTTCCAATGGTCATTGCTGACGCTCTGGCAGGCATATTGGAAGAGGCGCTTTAACTTATTTATGACCTCAATAGGTTTCATGTCAATTGACGATGATATGAAATCCTCGTCAATGCAGACAATCTGATGAGCTGCAACGTTTCGGATACGATATTCAACTTCTCTGATATCTTCTGCCAAGTCAACAATTGTTACATCAGTAATTTTGTGCTTGATAATTTGTACAAGATTATCAGATCGTACTTCTGAATCACTCTTAAACGAAAGGTAGCTATTATCTAAAATATTAAAAATCTCACTGCCAGTCAACTTGGCGGAATCCCACCTAAGAATTTTCTTTTTGTCAACAAAGGCATAATCATTTTCGATATCAATGCCTGCTCGCTTTTGAAGAATTAGCAAGAACAAATCCATAATTATCGGAGAAATCGCTCTGATAAAATCAGCAAGTTCGTTTCTTTTGAATTTTATGATCAGATTCTGAATGTATTCAAAGTATTTTATGAATTTTCCGTCCAGAACTGGAAATATTTCCTTAACATGTTCTTTAGGGAATTTATTCCTGGCTTCATTGTATTTTAAACTGTTCCGCATAATAGCGGCTTCGATGAAGTCAATGTAGCCAGTCGAGGTTCCCTTCAAAGATTTTGCCACCGTCATGGCTGCTGTGTAATCATAAGCCCTTAGGTGCTGTTCGATGATCTTTTCCTTGGTAAGCACCTCCAGAGTGGGACAGGTGATTTCTCGGCATCTGTTCTCGGCGGCGGGATCATTATCGAGGTTGAGATCCCAGAGATCCTGAACATTGAGATCCTTGCTGTGGTGATGCTCATTCATGCGTTTTACCGGGGTAGCCACCTGTATAAGCCGGGCCTTGAGACCGCCCAGAGTATAGAGCACCAGAAGACCGCTTTTCATAGCCGGAGTGCCTGATGAGATGTTTATCAGAAGCTCGTCTGTTTCGTCCATCTCGTTCTGGAGCGTCTTTATATGCTTTAAGAACTCGGCATAGAAGTAATCGAAATCATGGACATTAACCAGTTCCGGATTCTCGATGGGCTTGATTTCCGGATTTTTTTTCAGGGATTCATAAAGTCTTTCCAGACAGTAAACATATCTGTTGTCATCGTGATGCTTTTGCACCATTTCGCCGGATAAATACAGATAAATAGTATCAGGCTTATAGAAACGGCAAATGTGTATTAATGAACCATCCTGCATGTTGCTTTCTGATACCGGGTCGGTACCGCCTACAGGTGAGAATAGTATGGTTTTATTCATAAAAATCCTCTGATTGTGTAATAATAAAGACCATGTTTAAACAATGATAAGATTATCCATGTTAATTTGGATGTTCTGACCGAAAAAATATATTTTAGAATCGGTACGCAGTTTGTAGACCCGTACACTGTCACTGTTCGGATCAATGAATTTAGGGATGAGCTTAAGAAGTTTTTCAAATTTGCTGTCTGGTAAATAAACTTCAAAAGCTGATTTTTGCACTCGATAGCCATAACCTTCCATTAGAGTGGCAAATTTTAGCCTGAGCTTGTCTGATTGAATGTCATAAATAATCAGAGAGTAAACACAGCTGTTTTTATTATCTAGGTCTTGTTTCATAGCCAGAACTAAATCAGGTTAGGTCATGTTAAGATGTTTGATGGCATTATGAAGTTTATCTTATGCGTATGGGTTTATAAAGGCTGGGCTCATTTCTGTCTATTGCTTTAACCAGACTTTCAATCTGATACTCAATTGCCTTTCTGAAGGTGATAGAGAAATCAATATAATCAAGATATTTTGATTTCTGTTCATTTTGTTCTCATATTTTAAGACAAATGATTTAATGCCTTCACGATTAAGATAAACTCCGTTATTTTCTTCGTTACGAGTGAAATCGTTTATACTGATTTCATGTCCGTTCAGACAGGACATGGCTAATGAATCTATGATTACTGCCCGCCACTCCTCCATTAAATCGCTGGCTAATGCCTGGTGTCTGATATGATCCTGATGGATAAACCCCCAAAACGGATTTAAGTTCTTTAGTTCTATTTTTCCGATGACTTCGTTAAAGAGCAGGGTGTAGCCAAAGCTTAATAATGAATTAAAGGGATCCCGGGGAGGTCTTTTGTTTCTGCCATGAAAGGCAAACTGCGGATCGATTAATGATTCTAAATTTCTGAAATATTCTTTGGCCGCAAAACCTTCATGACCTAATATTTGATTAATGCCGGTGCATTTTGCTATGGCCTTCATCATCAGCTTCATATTTTTGGCAGCTACGGATAAATCAATGTTTTTATTTCGATTGTACCGTCTGAGCACAGACATCTGATTGTTGATTTTAGCTGAAATGATGCTTTTGCTGATTGTCAGGGCAAACTGCTCATTCCCGGAACAGAGAAGCTGCTTTCGCTGCCTTTTGGGATTTGCATGATTCAGAGAAATAAGTCTTCCCTGATAAGAACCGTTCATGGAAAGATATATTACATCGATTCCGGATCTCAGACATTTGGTGAGACATTGGGTTGATGCCTGGACGTTCCCGAAAATTTCAATCAGTTCAACATTTTCAGCAGGCACGCTTTGAATAGTTTCACCTTTGATTTTCACAATAAACTTGTTGTCGGTAAACCCCAGAAAAGCGCCTTGTTCTGTAACGCATAAATAAGCCAAAGCCTGCCCCCGCAGCGGATTTGTTCAATTCTTATACCGTAACTTCACGGGAAACATTAATCTGATACGCTGCGCTATCGTAAAAGGTATCATGTTTGTTATTCCTGCGAGTTTTACTCTGGCGCGAAGAACTATCTGCCAGCCCGTGAAGGAAGGAATGGTTCCTTAGAAAGATTCTGACCATTTTATGGCAGATATGGCAATATCTTAACTTTGCGTTTTCTCACATGATTTCAGATCGTGACATTAATCTACTTTTTTATCTGAATCTGGCTTTGTATTTATTGTAATGTGTTGCTTTTTTGTGTTTGACTTCTCATAAAATGGCAATGTTATTTTTGTTTAGCAGAATCAGATTTTAAACTTGATATGGCGAGGCGGATGTCCTTGCTTCAGATTTTGATGTCCCCGGCATTTTGTTTTAGCGCTTACACAGCGCTGCAGTGCTTGTCTCTGGCCCGGTGATGCGCGAGTGTTTTTATGCAGAAGTTGTGCAGATTAAAGATCAGATTGGGTGTTCCGGAGAACGTTTCGCTCTCTTATTCACAGGGGTCTCTGTTTCACGGGGCTCTTATGAGTCTTTTAGACAGCGACTATGCCGCTGTGCTTCATGAAAGCAAGCTTCATCCATATGCGCAGTATATTTCCCGCGAGGAGGACGGTTCCTGTTATTGGGTGGTTAACTGCTCCAATGAAGGAGCTGCCAAAAATATCATTCCTGTTCTGATGAACCAGGAGAGCATCTTCCTTGAAAAGCTCAATGCCAAAATCATGCTTTCAGACCGGGCTTACAACGAAATCAGCTACGAAACTTTGAGCTCTCTGTTTTACGGTGAGGCTCTTCCCAGATTTATTGAGATCAGATTTTTGACTCCTGCTTCCTTTAAAAGCGATGGCGAATACTGCTTTTTTCCGGATATCAGAAAAATCTATAAGAGCATGATGAACAAATATGATACAGCTATGAAGGACAGTAACAGTTCCGTATTTGACACGGAAACTTTAGATGAGCTGTGTCAGCAGAGCAGGATAACCCGATATAACCTGAGATCCCGTTTGTTTCCTGTGGAGGGAGTAACCATTCCGTCCTTTACGGGAACTCTAACTCTGAAAATATCAGGTTCCCAGACTCTGATTAATTTTGCCCACATGCTGTTCCGGTTTGCGGAGTATTCGGGCATCGGCATCAAGACCTCCATGGGGATGGGGGCTATTCGTATTGAGAAAGAAAAATTTAACGGTGGTATGAAACATGGCCTTGACTGAACGCCAGGTAAAGCTTGTAATCGGCAGCTTGCTGCATGATATCGGTAAGGTGGTTTATCGCGCGGGACAGGATCCCAGAAACCACAGTCTTTCGGGAAGTCAGTTCCTGGAGGATGAATTGGGCATAAAGGATCCTGAAATTCTTGGTTGTGTCAGGTACCATCATGGGAAGATGCTGTCATCTGCAGAGGTGCCCGATGATGACCTGTGCTACCTTGCCTATTTTGCCGACAATATAGCTGCCGCTATTGACAGAAGAGGCCGGGATGACAGCGCGGAAGCCGTTTTTGACCGGAATACTCCTCTGGAATCGGTGTTTAACATTCTGAACGGTAATAATGAGAAGAAGCACTACTGTCAGGATGTCCTTTCTCTTGAAAAGGTCAATTATCCTACAGCGGACAAGGCCATTCTGGATAACAGCTTCTATCAGCGGATAACCCGGAATTTTGAGGAAAATCTCCGCGGAATTCCCTGTGCCGAGGAAAACATTTCATCGATTCTGTCGCTTCTGGAGGCCAATCTCTCCTATGTGCCTTCGTCCACTAATACCGGAGAGCTTGTCGATATCCCGCTTTATGATCATCTGAAGCTGACGGCCGCTTTTGCATCATGTCTGGAAGCGTACACTGCAGAAAACGGCATTGCGAACTATCGGGAAAAGTTCTTTGGCAATGACAGCAATGTCTATGCCGAGAACATGTTCCTTCTCTTCTCCATGGATATTTCCGGAATTCAGAGCTTTATTTACACGATTGCCGTGGACAAGGCTCTGAAGCAGCTCAGAGCCCGGAGCGTGTACCTGGAAATTCTGATGGAGCATCTTATTGATGAGCTTTTGGACATGCTGCATCTTACCAGGGCCAATCTTATTTATTCCGGCGGCGGGCACTGCTATATGATCCTTCCGAATACCGCGCAGGCGAAAACAACTGTGGCGGAATTCGAAAATAATATCAATTCATGGTTCCGCAGGCTTTTTGATGTATCTCTGTATGTGGGCATCGGCTATGCGGAATGCAGCTCAGATTCCCTGAAAAACAAAGTTCCCGGTTCATATCCCGATATCTTCAGGAATGTTTCCCGCATGATTTCCGGGAAAAAACTGCATCGTTATTCGGCAGAGGAAATAATCCAGCTTAACAGCAGAAAGCATCACGGAGAGCGAGAATGCCGGGTATGCAAGAGCACCGGAAATCTGAATGAATCCGGTCGCTGTCCTGTCTGCGCGGCGCTGGAGCGTTTTGCTACAGACGTCATGAACTACAACATCTTCATTGTAACTTCCAGGAAGATAAATGAGAGCGCGCTCCCGCTTCCCTTCGGACGGTATCTCACCGCCAGAAGTGACAGCGCCGCCAGGGCCCTGATGGATACCAGTCCCGATTATGTAAGAACCTATGTCAAAAACAATCTTCATATGGGAAAGAGCGTGGCTCAGAATCTTTGGATAGGGGATTACAGTTATGAGAAGGAATTTGAGGAACTGGCAAATGCATCCCGGGGAGTGAAGAAGATTGCGGTTTTGAGAGCCGACGTTGACAATTTGGGTAACACCTTTGTAAACGGTTTTAAGAGGGGTAACGACACACGTTATGAAACACTGACCAGAAGCGCGGTTCTGTCCCGGCAGCTGTCGCTGTTTTTCAAAGGTTATATTACTACCATTCTGAAAGAATCGTCAGGCAGGGAAAAGCTTATTTCCGGTACAGGCGATATGGCTGTTACCATTGTGTATTCCGGCGGCGATGACGTGTTCCTGGTAGGAGCATGGAACTCCGTGTTTGATGCCTTTATCCTTCTCAGGGATGCCCTGAAGAAGTTTTCGCAGGAGACGCTTACACTGTCCGGCGGTATCGGCATTTATGACCATTCCTTCCCGATAAATGTTATGGCTGCGGAGGTTGCCGGACTGGAGGACTGCTCCAAGAGTGTTCCTGATAAGAATGCCATCACTTATTTCAGCGAGGAGAATTCCTACAGCTGGCCGGTGTTTACCGACAGAGTCATTGCGGTAAAGCTGGCGCAGATTCGTAACTTTATTGATTACTGTGGCGGTTATGGAAATTCGTTCCTTTATAACATTCTGGAGCTCCTTCGTAATTCGTCTGAAAAGATTAATCTTGCGAGGCTTGCCTATCTCCTGTCCAGACTTGAGCCGAATGAAAGAACTGCCGGAGCGGAGGCGGCAAGAAGGTACGCCGAATTCTCGAAGAATGTCTATGTCTGGGCACAGTCAGAAAAGGACAGACGTGAATTCATAAGCGCTCTCCTGATTTATGTATACCTTAACAGAAGTGAGGATGATTAATATGGTGTATGGACAAAAACCTGGTTATGGCGGAAACAGGGGGGCCGGAAATAATTTCAGCGGTTCCCGTAACGGGGGAGGAAACTTCGGAGGAGGAAATACCAATCTTATTCCTGATGATGTTGCCACAGTTCCGTACAAGGAGCTTACGGAAGATAATTATGTAGAGGTTGCGGAGACTGCAATCACGGCGCTGTCCAAGCACGTGGACAAGAAGAATAAGCCCAAAATTCTTACCACTTCAAAGATCAGAAACATTCTGGCTCTTAATACCGAGATATATAACGATATCCTTAACGAACCAAATGAAACTCTGTCTGATGAATTCAAGGGGCGTATTAATTACCTGAAAGTCAGGATGATATATGAAGCAGGAAGAGAAGAAAGTGTTAAGTGTTTCGTAACTGAATCTCATCTTCTTGAGCACATCAGGAATATTCAGGGAAACAGAAGCAGATATATGCTGTTTAGTCGTTTTCTGGAAGCTTTGGTAGCATTTAAGAAGTATAAATTCAAGGATGATGAAAAGGAGAGGTAACAGGTTATGTTTGCAAAAATTGAAATTATCGGAAATATTGAAGTAGTTACAGGAATGCACATCGGCGGCTCGGCCTCTTATTCAGCTATCGGCGCGGTGGATTCTCCGGTTATCAAGGATTCTCAGAGCGGGAATCCCATCATTCCGGGAAGCTCCTTGAAGGGCAAAATGCGTTCTCTTCTGGCCCGGGTCTACAATACCGAAGTGGCCAAAAACCCGGACAATGACAATGAAGTGCTTACCCGTCTGTTTGGTTCTGCTGCCGGTTCCGACAGAAGGTGTATGAGCCGGGTGCTGTTTTCTGACATGGTTATGAGCAATTGGGACGAATTAAAGCAGCGGGGACTTCGGAACAGGACGGAAATCAAGTTTGAAAACTCCATTGATCGCCTCACATCAAAGGCCACCAATCCGAGACAGATTGAAAGAGTCATCAGAGGAGCAGTTTTTCCGCTGAGTATTATCTATGAGGTATCCAATCTTGCAGAGCTTGCGGAGGACTGCAAAATTCTCCGGGACGGCTTTAAGCTTCTTGAAACTGACTACCTCGGAGGCAGCGGATCCAGAGGTTACGGCAAGGTTAAGTTTAATGATCTTGATGTGAAGGTTATTTTTGGAGAATTGCCCGACGACGCTCTTAATAGCTGCAAGAAGATTTTTACCGAATAAGGGGTATCATCCATGAACTACGCATTTTTTAAATTTAAATTTAGAACTGCGGTTCATTTCGGGGGAGGAGAATTAAATTCAACGAATTCTTGTTTTCTGGCGGATACTCTGTTTTCGGCGCTTTATCTGGAGGCTATGAAGCTCGGGGTAAATGATAAGCTTTACAGTCTGGCTGCGGAGGGAAAGCTCAGTTTTTCTGATTCTTTTCCGTATAAGGAAAACGTGTATTATCTTCCCAAGCCGATGAAGTATGTGGAAGGCAGGAACCAGGGCGATTCCAAGGAAAAGAAGCTTCTTAAGAAGATTAAGTATCTTCCCTGCGGCAAAATTGACGATTTTCTCAAATCTCGACTGGATTTGTCATCGCTGACTCATAAGTTCTGCGATTTCAGCGAGGACACCAAGGTTACCATCCGTCAGGAGGATGATGCTCAGGGACCGTACCGCGTGGGAGTTTGCACATTCCTGGAGAAATGCGGTCTTTATGTTATCGTCGGTTATGAGAATCAGGATGCGTTTGATCTGGCAAAAACGCTTTTTGAAGCATTGCAGTATTCCGGAATCGGGGGGAAACGTGCCAGCGGTTATGGAAAATTCGAAGCGGAAATCGATACCGACTGCGGGGTTATAAGGAAACTTATAGAGAGGAATTCCGATACGTACATGACCATCGCGGTGTCTCTTCCTGCTGATGACGAGCTTGATACTGCCATTACCGGTGCCTCGTATGCTCTTATTAAGAGATCCGGTTTTGTAATGTCGGAAAACTATGCGAAGGAACAGAGACGCAAGCTTGACAAATTTATGTTTGCTTCCGGCTCTTGTTTTGCCTCCAGGTTCAAGGGAGGCATTCTTAATGTTGCCGGCGATGACAGGCTGCATCCGGTGTATCGTTATGCAGTGCCCATGTTTATAGGAGTCTAGCATGAAAAGTTTCCCCAAGGTTCATCATGTGCAGCTGGACGTGCGTTCTCCTCTTCATGTGGGAGACGGTACCACGATTACGAAAAAGGAATATCATGTCGCCAATGGCAGAATTCAGATCCTGGATATCCCCAAATTGTACAGTGCGCTTTCCGGAATAGGGGCTACGGCTGAAAAGGAATTTGAGGATTACCTGCTGTTAAAGAAAACTTTTACTACAGTTCCGGATTTAGCAAGAAGATATTCCTTGCGGCTTCAGGATTATGTCAGGTACGAACTGGATAATTCTCTGGATAGAGAAGATTTTAAAAAACTGGAAATTAAAGCTTTTATCAAGGATCCTTACGGTTATCCCTATATCCCCGGAAGCAGTTTGAAAGGAGTTATCAGAACGGCGCTGATTGCCTACAGGATATACCATTCCAGTGATTTAAAAGCATATTTCATGAATGGTTTTGACCCGAACCAGCGGGATATCGGCAAGTTTTCGAGGGAACTTGAGAAGAAATTTGACGGACCGGGAGACAGGAAATTCTTATCAGGTTTAACCGTTAGTGACAGCAATCCGGTAACGGAGAATAATGCCTTGGTTTTAGCGCAAAAGATCGATTATTCTTTGGATCTGAAGTCTCCGAGGGAACATCCCCTCCCCATATTCAGAGAGGCGTTACGGCCAAAAATCAAAGTTGATTTTACAATTACTCTGGATACCGACTCGCTTGGCGGGATAGATATCAACTACATCAGAGAAGCCCTGGATTTTCACCAGAAGCAAGCCTACAAGTACTTCCATCAGGTAATCGACAAGGACATCGGCGATGATCATGACGGCACCATTTGGCTTGGCGGCGGTGCCGGATTTACCTCGAAGTCAATTATCTATCAGATTTTTGAAGATCAGGCTTTTAAGGTGGCCAATGATATTTTCAGATCCCAGCTGAGCCCTAAAATATATCAAAAGCACAATCATGATAAGGAAGAGTACAGAAGCAAGTTGACTCCGCATATGGGTAAATGTACTATGTACAATAATCTTTTATATGATATGGGAAGGGCACGGATCACATTTCTAGACTAGTTTTGCCCCGATCATTGATTTGTAAGGTTTGCTTTATGGTTACAAGCCTTGGCTATTTAAAAACTTATCTTGGAAAAATTTTCAGCCGATTTTGTTTAAATCGGCCCTTGGTACAATGGATAGCGGAGGTGGACTTTCTTATGACTCCCCAGACTTGGGGACGGAAACAAACGTTCCTGAATCTTCCTTATTTGATATTTAACTTTCTTATGACTCCCCAGACTTGGGGACGGAAACTATCTCCTTTAGTTAGTTTAGAACGACTAGATATCAGCTTTCTTATGACTCCCCAGACTTGGGGACGGAAACACATAGAAGAATCCACCGATGATTAAGCCTATGCCAATTTCTTATGACTCCCCAGACTTGGGGACGGAAACAGAATAACGCCGCCGCTCTGAAGCTGAGTGACTCCGCTTTCTTATGACTCCCCAGACTTGGGGACGGAAACATGGATAATATTTAGACTTATGCGGCTAATAACTCTTTTTTATGACTCCCCAGATTTGGGGACGGAAACTTCCCACCTTTAGCAGGCAGAATAGCATAGCCTACTTTCTTATGACTCCCCAGATTTGGGGACGGAAACTTTTTCAGATACCAAGAACATAGTTAACTCCTGCTTTCTTATGACTCCCCAGACTTGGGGACGGAAACTCTTGGAATCCCTTTTGCTGTCCGGGGATAGCAACTTTCTTATGACTCCCCAGACTTGGGGACGGAAACTCTTGGAATCCCTTTTGCTGTCCGGGGATAGCAACTTTCTTATGACTCCCCAGACTTGGGGACGGAAACTTTTCTCCTTGTCTCTACAAAGGTTACCTCCCATCTTTCTTATTACTCCCCAGACTTGGGGACGGAAACTAGAGTTCTTCATTAAGATCAAACTCATCGCTGTCTAAGCTTTCTTATGACTCCCCAGACTTGGGGACGGAAACTATAAGCCAGTTATTGACTAGCTGATACATGCATCTTTCTTATGACTCCCCAGACTTGGGGACGGAAACTTGGAGGCGTAAATCTCAGCTACAATGTAATTGACTTTCTTATGACTCCCCAGACTTGGGGACGGAAACGCAGCTAATTCCTTCTTGCTAAGAAGATAGATGACCTCTTTCTTATGACTCCCCAGACTTGGGGACGGAAACCACACTCTAACCTTCTTACAGAGATTATTAACAGCTTTCTTATGACTCCCCAGACTTGGGGACGGAAACAGAATAGGAATTGCCGGTTATGGATGTATCAAAACTTTCTTATGACTCCCCAGACTTGGGGACGGAAACATAAATGGCCTTTGTGTAGCATTCAGACAGCTTTTCTTTCTTATGACTCCCCAGACTTGGGGACGGAAACCTTAAAGAAAGCATCTTCCTTAGCGGAATCAGCTTTCTTATGACTCCCCAGACTTGGGGACGGAAACCCTTGCCTGCTTTGGTGTTAGCTACTTCTTCGTTTCTCTTTCTTATGACTCCCCAGACTTGGGGACGGAAACCGCATAGCCGTCCAGAATCCACCTTGCTCCCGCGTCTTTCTTATGACTCCCCAGACTTGGGGACGGAAACACTTCATAACTGAGATCATCCAGTGAATAATTTATAAACTTTCTTATGACTCCCCAGACTTGGGGACGGAAACTAGCTAGCCGCTCGATCACATCAAAGAATACACTTTCTTATGACTCCCCAGACTTGGGGACGGAAACCATAGTTTACATGCTTCCAGCAGGCAAGTTCTGCTTTCTTATGACTCCCCAGACTTGGGGACGGAAACATATAAAGCCATCTGGTACTTACTACATTCTGCTTCTTTCTTATGACTCCCCAGACTTGGGGACGGAAACGTAAATTTAGGCATATTTTCCATGGTCAATTCTCCACTTTCTTATGACTCCCCAGACTTGGGGACGGAAACGTAAATTTAGGCATATTTTCCATGGTCAATTCTCCACTTTCTTATGACTCCCCAGACTTGGGGGACG
>JAEEGL010354483.1_pt1 | contig 16378 bp, 11 predicted proteins | sample 9134231 | NCBI WGS metagenome assembly JAEEGL01 (sample SAMN16246548, study PRJNA631951) | gut metagenome | biome: gut microbiome; feature: rumen; material: fiber-attached | host: Bos | place: Iran: Karaj | collected 2018-10
CTAAAAAACTTATGTTGTAGTGGGTGTTGCGCATTAGTTATTTGCTCTTGGGGATTGCGTCCAATCCCCAATCACCAATCCCCAACCCCCAATCCCCAATCCCCAAGACCTTTATTTACTTTTTTCTATTATTTATTTAATTATTGAAAATAATTATAAAATTTTATACAATATAAATTTATAATAATAAATATGAATGTATCAATTATTTCAAAAATTTTTAAAAGAAAAAATCATTCAAAAAATAAAAAATCAAATATATCATTGAATAATAACCATAATATTCAAATAGTTAAACTTAAAGGAAAAAATAATGTAAAGAATAACTTAAATATCAATAGATTAAAAATTTCAACTCATTATTTAGGAGAAATTGATAAAAGAAATTTTGGAATAACTTCAGCAAAATTAAATATGACTATGTTAAGAAAAAATGAAAAAGAAAATGAAATAATAAAAAAATCAAATAATAAAGAAATTAAATCAAATGCTTATTTAAGTGATTTTCAGATTCCAAGAAAAATTGTTAATAATTATAATGAAAGTTTTATTTTTAAATTTGATAAAATTAATATTCCAAAATATAATAGTAATTTATCTTGTGAAAATCTTAAGTTTCAATTCTCAGGATGTTCAAAAATTTTTAAAAACCTTTTATTTAAAAATTTAAAAAACAATAATTATAGAAAAATAAAAAAAATAAATAATTCGGATTATTTGGATAAAAAATATTTTGAAGATTTTGAAAATTTATATAAATATGACAATTATTTTAATAAATCAAAAAAGAAGAATCATTCTAGAAATATAAATCCTAATTCATATCCTTACATTAAAAGTATTTTAAGTAAAAATTATAGTCAAGTTATTTATCCTTATGAATTAAAATATAAAAAAGTAAAATCAAATAATTTTTTTGATTCTTTTTCAGATGAAAGATTCAATAATTTATTAAAATCAAATAATTTTAAATCCAGAAAATTATTTCATAAAATTTTCTTTAAAAAAAATTAAAATAAAATTCCTTATAAACTAAAAAAATATTATGAAGAATTGATATTTAATGTAATAAAAAAATCTAAATAATTATGCTTGAGAAATTTAAAATTCAGATTTTTCATTTTCACTTTTATCATTAAAATTTTCTAATGACATATTTTGATCTTTTATCCCACAAATTTTTTTCCATTTTTTTAAAATCTTTTTTTCTATTCTAGAAATTTGTTTAGAGGCAACATAACTGGAAATTTTAATAAAAGTCCATCCTTTTCTAAATAATTCTTCTTCTTTACTAACGCAACCACAAATTTTTTCTTTTTCTTTAATAATTTCTTTAGGAGTTTCTTCATTCTTGTGTATCAATTCTTTTTCTTCTTCTTTTATTTCATCATTGTCTATCAATTCTTTTTCTTCTTCTTTGTTTTCATCACTGTCTAACAAATTTTTTTCTTCTTCTTTATCATTTATTTCAACTTTATATTCATTTTCATCATAAAATCCATTTAATAATATTGGTTTTGCTCTTAATGTTTTAATTTTTTTTTCCTCTTCTTTTTTTTCTTCTTCTTCAATTATCAATTTATCTGGTGTAACTTTTTCTTCATAATTATTTGAAATTAAAGTATGTTTATTTTTTAATATTAATTCTTCTTCATTGTTATTTGGTACTATTTCTATATTATTCATATGATATGATTTTAATTGTGGAATATCTTTTTCATAATCTGATTTTAATGTGCTTATTTCTTTTTTTAACTTATCTAAATCGTCTTTTAAATTATTATCTTTGTCGTGATATGATTTTAAAGTATTTATATCTTTTTTAATATTATCTAAATCATCATTTAAGTTTTCATTTTGGTTTAATTTTAATGCATCAATATCTTTTTTCATGTTATCTAAATCATCATTTAAGTTTTCATTTTGGTTTAATTTTAAAGCATCAATATCTTTTTTAATATTATCTAAATCATTATTTATTTTATTATCATTTTGTTTCAATTTTAATTCACTAATATCTTTTTTAATATTATCTAAATCATCATTTAATTTATTATCATTTTGTTTTAACTTTAATTCATCAATATCTTTTTTAATGTTATCTAAATCATCATTTAATTTATTATCATTTTGTTTCAACTTTAATGCATCAATGTCCTTTTTCATGTTATCTAAATCATCATTTAATTTATTATCATTTTGTTTCAACTTTAATTCATCAATATCTTTTTTCATGTTGTCTAAATCATTGTTTAAGTTTTCATTTTGTTTCAATTTTAATTCACTAATATCTTTTTTAATATTATCTAAATCATTATTTATTTTATTATCATTTTGTTTCAACTTTAATTCATCAATATCTTTTTTCATGTTATCTAAATCATCATTTAATTTATTATCATTTTGTTTCAACTTTAATGCATCAATATCTTTTTTCATGTTGTCTAAATCATCATTTATTTTATTATCATTTTGTTTCAACTTTAATGCATCAATATCTTTTTTAATATTATCTAAATCATCATTTAAATTTTCATTTTGGTTTAATTTTAATGCATCAATATCTTTTTTCATGTTGTCTAAATCATCATTTATTTTATTATCATTTTGTTTCAACTTTAATGCATCAATATCTTTTTTAATATTATTTAAATCATCATTTATTTTATTTTTTTCAGATTTTAAATTCTCAGTATCTTGTTTAACATTATCTAAATCATTATTTAAATTTTTGAACCTTTCAATATCTTTTTTAATATCATCAATATCCTTATTAGAAGGTTCATTAATTATTATTTGATCATTTTTTGGTTTTATTTTTTGAATATCATTATTTAATTTATCTAAATATTCATTAATATTGTTGTTGAATTCACTTTGAACTTCAAATTTATTATCTAATTCCTTAAATTTATTTTCATTATCATCATTATTTTTAAGATTATTATCTAAATTATTAACTTTATCATTTAATTCCTTTATTTCTTTATCATTTTTTTGAACATCATTATTTAATTTATCTAAAATTTCATTAATGTTAGTATTAAATTCAGTTTGTCCATTTAATTTATTTTCCATTTCTCCAATTTTATTTTTTATATCATTATCACTATTTTTAATATTATTTTCTAAAGATTCAATTTTATCATTTAAATCTTTAATATCATTGTCATTATTACTATGATTTAATGAATCTTTAGGTTTTAAATTTTGAACATCATTATTTAACTTTTCTAAATTTTTATTAACCTCATTTTTAAATTCAACTTGTTCATTAAGTTTATTTTCCAAATCTTTAATTCTACCATTAATATCATTATCATCATTATTAATTTTCTCCCTTAATTCTTTAATATCCTCACTATTTTTTCTATCAAAAGGATTTTTTTCAATTTTAGCTTTAATTTTTTCAATTTCACTTTTTAAAGCTCCAATTCCATTATCACCAAAACTTCCACTTAAAGTCATTAATCTAGTTTCATTTGCAGATTGTCTATCAGAAAAATTTTGCATTTTATTATTTAATTTTTCAATTTCATCTTGAACAGTTTTTAATTTTGAAATATCATCTGAATTTTTTGATAAATTTTCTTCTATTTGTTTTATTTGAACTGTAAATACTTTAATTTGTTCTGGGTCGTAATTCATTAATTTATTTAAGTCACTTTTGTCAATTAATTCTTTATTATTATTATTAGTTAATAATTTTAATTTATCATCAAATTCTTCCATTTTTTTTTTAAAGTCATATTTGTTTACATGAAGTTCACTATTTTCTTTTATATTTTGTTCAATATTAAAAATTTTAGTATCATAATCATCTTTCATAACATAATTTTTTTCTCTTTCTGCGATTTTATCATCAAATTTTTCATTTTCTTTTTTATTTAAATTAACATATAAATTTTCTATATTTTCTTGAATAATTTTAGTTAAATTACCATTTAAATTATTTAAATTTGATTCTAAATTTCTTATTTTATCATTTAATTCTTGAATTTCTTTTTCATGTTGTTCTTTTGTTATGAAATCATTTTCTTTTCTTTTATTTTCTCTTTCAATACTTTTTAAATTATCTTTCAATTCATTTAAATTTTTATTATTTTTACTAATTTCATTTTCAAATTCTTCTCTGTTAACATAATTATTTCTTTGATTAATATTACTATTATTATTTTCATTTTGTAATTTATAATTTTTTTGAAATTCATCTTGAACAATCATTCTAACAGTTTCTTCGTTAATATTATTATTATTCATTTCATTTAAATTGTCATTTTTCGTTTTTAAATTACTTTCACTTATTTCAATATTTCCACTTTGAGTTTGAGTTTTAACCATTTTAACAGGAACTCCAGTAAAAATTTGATTAACTGGAACATATAAATAATGCCCTTGTTGAGAATTATTTAATTGATTATATTGATTATATTGATTATATTGATTGTATTGAGTATTTTGATTAGATTGATTATAATCTTGATTCATCATTGTTCTTGAACTCCCTCTGTTATTTAATTTTGCTTGTATATCATCTATTGTTTTATAAATTTGTTGATCAGTATTCGATTGTCTGTTATAATAAGACATTTTTTTATTATAATTTTTCTTCAAGATTAATATTCTTTTTTTTAATATAATATTTATAAAATGTTTATTAAAAGAACAAAAAATAAAAAAGGAAAAATAATACAATTTGACTCAAAAGAAATAAATAATAATAGTAATAATTCAAAAGAAGAAAAAACCGAAAAAAATACATTTCTAAATAAAAAACACGCATTTCCTTATTCAACAGAAAATCCAGAAAACAGATTTTCAAAAGTCTTTATAGACAATTTAAAAATAAATCAAAACAACAGTCCAAAAAATAAAGAAGGAAAAAAAGAATATAAAATAGAGAAAATAGGTTTAGATGAGAAGCCTAAAATAATTCAAGAAAAGGGAGTAGAAGAAAAAATGAAAGTTCCCTTTTTTTTCAAAGTAAATTGTATCTTCGATTATGCTCCAGGAATATGTAAAGATTTTAAAGAAACAGGTTATTGTGGATTTGGTGAAACTTGTATTTTTGTTCATGATAGAGGAGATTATAAATTAGGATGGGAAATGGAAAGAGATTGGCAAAAAATGCAAAAAATTAGAGAAAAGAAAAAAATGGAAAAATTTAAAAAAAAAAAATTAGAAAATGAGAATATTCACTTAAGTGATATTTCTTCTTCTTCTTCTTCAGATTGTGATTGTCATTCTGAAAAAGAAAAATTGAATACTATTTGTAAAATATGTAATAATGAAATTAGTAATGCTGTTATTGTCAATTGTGGACATATTTTCTGTGAAAAATGTGTTGTTGGTCATTTTAAGGAAAATAAAAAAAAATGTATTGTTTGTGGTGAAAATTTAAATGGAATTTTTAATAATGCAAATAAAATTATTGAACATATGAAAAAGAAAAATGGAGAAAAAAAAAATGATAATAATAAAAGGAAATTCGTTTTAATTGGAAAAGAAGAAAATTATAATAATGATTATAATGTTAAAGAGAGTGAAATTGATTTTGGAAATATTGGAAAAAATTTAAAAGAAGGTGAAGAAGTTATTTGTAATTTATATGATTATAAAGATAATGATAAAAAAGATTACTTTGATTATTTAGATAAGAATAGAAATAATAATTTAGATAATTTACTTGATAATCTAAATGAAGATTGTATAAAATTTACGAAGGAAAAAAAACTAAAAAACAAAATTAAACAGCAGAATGATTGGTTGTATAAATCTAACTATTCAAAATATTAGTAAAAACAAAATAGAAAAATAAATTAAAATTATTAATATACTTATATATATATAAAATAAATAAATAAAAAAAAAAATTACTTTTTAAAAAAAATGAAAAATTTAAGTGAACCAGCATTATCAGAAGAGAAAATAACAGAATTTAAAGAAGCATTTGAAATATTTGATAAAGACAAAGATGGATATATCACAACAAAAGAATTAGGAGATATAATGAAAAATTTAGGTCAGACACCATCTGAAGCGGAATTACAAGATATGATAAATGAAGTAGATATTGATGGAAATGGAACAATTGATTTTAAAGAATTTTTAGGATTAATGGCAAGAAAAATGAGAGATGCTGATACTGAAGAAGAATTAATTGAAGCTTTTAAAGTGTTTGATAGAGATGGTAATGGATTAATTTCTGGAAATGAATTACAACATGTTATGAATTCACTTGGAGAAAATATTTCTCAGGATGAAGTAGAAGAAATGATTAAAGAAGCTGATTTAGATGGAGATGGTTATATTAATTATGAAGAATTTGTTAGGATGATCTTGAATAAATAAATTGATTTTTTTTTTTTTCATATTTTTATTTTTTTTTATTTATTTTTTTAAATTCTTTTTTTTTTTGGGAGATTTTTATGGAAATTAATAATATTTGGGAATTATTTTTTTTTGGGAATTATTTTTTCTTCTTTTTTGAAAAATAATTTATAATTTCTTCCATATAATTTTATTTAATAATAAATTAATTATATTAAGTTTTATTATTTATTATTTCTTTTTCTTGAACAACTTTAGCTTTTTGTTCTTTATTTGGAATATCAACTTTTTTAAGAGCTGGTTCATTATTAGGCATTATTTCCAAATCATTTTTACTTTTTTCTTCACTTAATTCAATTTCAGCTTTTGAATAATCTTTATTTTGAAAATTTTTTCTAAATTTTTTCATAAGCATAAATACACTAAAAATAATTAAAATTACAATAGAAACAACTAACAAAACAGATAATATAATTTCAATAAAATCATATTTATTACTATTTTCACTTATAACATTTGTATTATTATCATTTTGTCCGGTACCGATAATATCTTTATTAGAATTATTACTATCTTTTTTTTTCTTATAATCATAATTACAATTAGCTTGAACAAAACCAATTTTAGAATCTTTCTTATTGAAAATAAAATCATAGCCTCTCATAAAAGTACCTCCAAAAGTAAATCTTCTTGTATTTTCACCAACAAAACCTAAGCAAAAACCGGGATAATGTCCGCTGTTATCAAAATAATAATTTCTAGGTTCCCAAACGAAAGAATTATTATCTTGAAAAACAAAAGTGATATTTGGAAAAATATTATCTATTGCATAAAACATATTAGTTTTATTATTAAAAGAATAACAATCACCTAATTCTCTATCTCTTGTATTATTTCCACATTTATTTTTATTTTCTTCTTTGTTACATATTTCTTTTATTATATTTACCATTTCATTTGCAATTGATGAAGGAAAATAAGAAATCGTAGTTCCTGAATCAATAATGGCATTATAATTAATTCTCCCCCTTTCATTTATATTAACAATTTTCCCATTAATTTCAACATTATACAAATCAACTAAATAAAATTTATCATTTTGTAAATTCATATATGAAACATTATTATTTAAATGAGCATCAAATATAATTTCTCCAATGGCAAAAAATCCTCCTTCTTGTCCAAAGCAAAGAGAAAAAACATTATTTTCAATCATTCCTAATCTATGTAAAACTGAAGGGAAAGATTTTTCAGTATTTTGAAGTCCCATTATTCCATCAGCTAATTGAGTTCTAAATAAATGAGTTTCTCGATTAGTGCATCCAATAGGAAATTCAAAAGTATTTTCATTAGAATAATCATCACAAAATCTAATTAATTGATTAATATATTTTCCACTAATTGAAGAACCTTCAGAATAACTTACTGAAAATTCACAATCTCTATTTAACATTCCTCCACAAGTATTACTTACATAATTACATTTTTCCATATCGCATCTTAATATATTATCTTGAATCACTTCATATAAACCATTTTGATGTCGTCCACAATTTGTACATAGAGAACATGGAGATGTAGTTACTGAGGAACCAGTGTCTAAAATATATGATTGTTTCTTTCCTTCTTTACCTAAATATAAGTAGGCGTAATAATAATTTAAATCATGGGAATTTCCATATACTGTTGAAAGGGTATGGAGATTTCTCAAAGATAAATGATTTTTGGCGTTGATTTGATGAAGTTGGAATGTTATTTCAATTGATAATTTTATTAAGAGGATTAAATATATGAGAAAGTGGATTATATTCATTTTTTCTTAAATAAAGGTATAATTTTAAATAAATAAAAATTGATTTTAATAATAAATATTAACACAATTTTAAATTCATGAAATTAATAAAAAAAATAAATATCATCAAATTAAATAAAAAACTGTAACTCTGAATTATTAATAAATAAAAAAATGAGTAAAAAGAAAGAAAATGCAAATTCAAATGAGCCTCCAATAGATTATCAAATAGAATCTAAGAATTTACAATATACAATAACTTTAAGGGAACTGGAAATAGAAGATTTAAAAAAAGATAATGAAAACAAGGCAAATTACTTAAAAAATTTAGAAGGTCAAATAGAAGATTTAAGAAATGCATGTGTTAATCAATATAAAATAGATCAAGAATTAAAAGAATATAAAGCAAAGACAGAACATTTACAAAGAGAAGTTGATAAATTAAATGAAGATTTAATTAATCAACAAAAAAAATTTGATGAAGAAAAAAGACAAATTGAAAATTATCATCAAACTGAAATTAATCAATTAAAATTAACTATTGATGCTTATACTCAAAAAGTAGAAATGGCAAATCAATTAATAATAGATAAAGAAAATTTAATTAAAGAAGTAGAAAATTTAAAAAAAGAAAAAGAAGATATTATATTTAATAATCAGGAAACAATGAGACAAAAAGAAATAAAAAACGAAATTAAATTTTCAAACTTAAAAAAAAAAATGATGGATAATATAAATCAAACACAATCAAAAGTAACAGAATTAAATATTCAATATATGGATGTTTCAACAAAATTAACTTTACTTCAAAATCATCAATTATTAATTCAATTAGAATATCAAAGTCAACAAATTGATGAGTTAACTTCAAAAAAAGAAAGTTTAGAAAAAAAAGTTTTTGAATTAAATAGAGATATTGATATTCATAAAGAAGTTGAATTAAGTTTAGCTGAAAAAAATAAAAAATTAACTTCTGAAAATCAAAAATTAAGAAATAAAAAAATTGAAAATGAAAAAAATGAAAATAATGAAAGTAAAAGTATTCAAAATTCATCTTTAAATATAAATAATATGTCTCTTGGATTTGATGATAATAATTCAATTAATACTAATTTTAATAGATTAAGAGCTCTTGAAAGAAAAGTTATTCTTCTTGAAAAAAAAATAAGTCAAAAAACAAAAGATTATAATACTTTAAAAGATAATTATGAATATATAGAAACTAAATTAAAAAATTATGAAAGAAAATATTCTGGTTTGTTTAATTTCTTTGAAGAAAGTTTAAAATTGTTTTTTGAAGATGAAGAAATTAAAAATAATAAAGAAATTTATATTAATATTGAAGCTTTACAAAATTGTGATTTTAATGCTTTTACTAAAGAAGAAAAATATTCTATTTTAGTTATTTTAATGAAATATTTATTACCTTTAATTAATAGTAATGAAACTGGAAATATGGGAAATGTTAATTTAAAATTCCATGTTAATACAAATAAAAAATTTATTGAAGAAATGGAAAATAAAAAATATAATTTAAATAATAATCCTTCTGAAAAGAAAAATAAAAGTAAAAAACAAATTAATTATTCTCAAACTTCAGTTGAAAGTCTTCCTTCAATTAAAAATAATCGTTCTTTAATGATTAATATAAATAATCCAAGTAATTTAATTTTCGAAAATGAAAGTAAATGAAAAAATTCAGAGAAAAAAATTGTTTAAATCTAAAAAAAAAGTTTTAAATTTCCTTTTTATTAAAATAATATTATTTTTAAGATGTTATATTAAAAAATAAAATAATAATAAATTTAAATTTTTTATTTCCAATAAGAACAAATATTTATAAAAAAAAATGATAAATCCATCATCAGGAATATATTCTCGAACTCAATGTTACTTATTAGATATGTTTTCAATGGTAGTCCAAGGAATATTAGGAGTCATATCACTATCATGCTTAATGGTTAAAAGAAATTTAGAAAAACCTCAAAGACCATGGATAATATGGTTTTGTGATGTTTTAAAACAAATTTGTTCAGCATTAACAGTTCATTTCCTAAATTTATTTATTAGTATTTTTGTTGCTGAATTAGCTGATGAATGCATATGGTATTTTTTAAATATGTTTTTAGATACTACTTTAGGTGTTTTAGTCTGCTTTTTATTAATGAAATTAGCTCATTATCTTGCAAATATTTATAATATTGAAATTTTAAAAGTTGAATTTTATTTTGATGTTTTTGTCAATGAAAACGGAGAAAAGGAATATCAGTTAATTCCCAAAATTTATATTGCTCAATTAATTCTTTGGATTATTGTTATTTTAATCCAGAAAATCACACAAACTGTTTTAAATCATATTTTCAAAGTGCCTTTTGAAATGTTTGGGAATTTTATTCTTGCCCCTTTTACTTTTAATCCTAGATTTGAATTAATTTCAGTTATGATTATATTCCCTATATTCCTTAATGCAATTCAATTTTGGTTATTTGATGAAATTTTAAAAATCCACCCTGATCACATACCACAAGATTTATCGAAAAAAGAGCCTTTATTAACTGATAAATATAAATAAATAAAAATAAACTTCTCCAAAAAAATTAAAATTAATAAAAAAAAATTTAAATAAATTTAAAAAAAATGTCTCTTCGCTATATCCTCCTATTAATAATCCTTAACTCAACTCTTAGCAAAATTCGTACAAAATGTATTGAAACACTTTTAAGAACGAAAACAAAAAACAAAAAATGTCAAATTCTCACATATGATAAATCAGGTAATAAAATTCAATATGTAAAAGCATGTAAAAGAGGTAAAATATGTTATATATCAGATAACAATTATGGTTATTGTGGAAAATACTCTCCTCCTTTAGTTATAGGAGATAAAGCTAAAACAGATCAAGAGTGTTTATCAGGTAATCGTAAAGGAAAAAGATGTCGTGGTTTAGGAGAAGGAGCATTTTGTACTGATACTTCTCAATGTAATAGAGGATATTATTGCTCATATGCAGATAATACTTGTCAAAAAAATCCTACTTATTGTTTTAGTGATGAACAATGTGATATTTTTCAAGTTTGTACTTTCACTTCTAAAGAGAATTATGATGAAGTAAAAGGTGAATGTGTTAATATTGGAAGTTTAAAAAATGGAAATTATTCTGTTAATAAATTTGCTTGTGAAAGTGGGTATTCTGATACAACTTTTACTTGTAGTGAAATTATCAGTGTTAATAAATATTGTTATATTAATAGTAATAATATGTATAATTGTCAAATCAAAAGTTTTGATGGAAATAATTATAATGATAATACTTTTTTATGTCGTGAAGATGAAAATTATTTAGATGTTAATGGAAATGTTGTTTGCTTAAATAAAGGATATTATAATAGTTTTCAAAGATATTTAAGTATTTTGAATTATAGGAAAAATAAAGTTAAAAAAGATAAATCTCAAGGTTTTCCTAATGTTAATGATAGGAGATTTCATGGTGAAAATAAACATATTAAAAAAGCCTATTTTTATGTTAAATATTATCAATTTTCTGGAAAAGAAGATGATGATGATTATAATTGCATTGTTGATTATTTTATAAGACAATATCTTCATGGAAGGTTTATTCAGTTTAATAAAGTTTTATTTTTAAGTCTTGTTTTTTTGTTATTTTGAAAAGTCTTTTTTTTAATACAATTTTTTTAAGTGAAATTTGTTTTATTATAATTAATTATATCAATATATTTTTTTAAATCATTTGCATTTTTTAAAAAAAATTATTTTGATAAATCACTATCTTTACTATGGAAAGTCGTAATATTTTTTAATTCAAAGTTTTTTTCATTAGAATCTAATTCTTCAATTTCAATTTTATTTGAAGGCGAAACAGTGGAAATATCATTAGAAGAAATATGATGAAAATTAGAAGATTGAATGTTCTTAACAACATTCTCAATTTTTTCTCCTTTTGAATTATCAACATAATCAATAAAAATGCAAATAACACATAAAACAATAAAAATAAAAATATCACAAATAAAACAATAAATTCCATTTTTTTTAGAAACTTGATCTTCATATCTTAAAATAAATCTTTTATTTAACATATTATTAGTTATAAAAACAAAAATTCTTACAATATTAATACACCAAGTTAAAACACCAAATCCAATTAAGTTAATAAGAATTATTAAACAAAGATAATAAGTTAAATATGAATAATCTGAATAAGTGTCTGTATCAAAAATTATTTTAATAAAATATGAACAAATGAAACTTATTAAAAAAGATAAAAAACGAAACGCTAAAAATGGAGTTTCCATATAACCAAAATCTAAAAAAGTTCTAGTATAATGAACTTTTATTTTTTTATCTTTTTCTAACCAAGGTTCAATTAATTTTGATTCGTTTCTTAACACATGACATAAATATTCATCTTCTTCAAATCTATCAGTATTTGAAACGCGAAATATAATTTCTGTAATCGTTATTATTATTAAAATGCCATATAAAATTATTATTAACCTATTTTTTCTTTCATCCATTTAAAAAATTAAAAAAAATTCATTAAAAAAAATAAACGTTCAAAAAATATAAAAATCACAAGATGAATTTATATTTTTAATATATAATTTTTTTTTTAATATATTTTGTTATAAAAAAATCTGAATATTTAGATATTTATTTATAAATATGCAAATTTGTTAATAGTTATTTAAACATTAAACTAAATTCAACTAAAATTTGATATTTTTTTAACATATGGATTAAATTTCAAAGAATAAAATATAAAATAAAATTAACTTAAAAATTTAACTTCAGCATTAACAAGTCTTAATAACTTTAAATCTTCAAAAAGCATTTCTTCTTTCCTTCTAATATTATTATAGGACTTAAATAAATTATCAATTTCTTTTTTCCCAATAGATTTATAGGTAGTTTGTCTTTCTAAAAATTCATTATAAATATTATTAGTTTTATCTTCTTCAATTTTAACAGGAGGTTTAGATAAATATTCAAATAGTTTATATTGATCATGATCTAAAAAGCAATAAGTCAATAAATCAATTTCTTGCATTTTTTTAATATAATTAAAAACATCTAAATAATAATGAACTCGATCTTCAGCTTTAGCAATAATATTTTTTTTCTTTTTCATTTTGTGGCTAACCCAAAAGCATAATTTAGAACAAATAGTTTCAGAAATTCCCATTCTTAAAGAATATCCATTGTTTTTCACTTTTTTAAGTTGAATTTCAATTGGTTGTTGTTCAACAAATTCTTCTAAGGATTTAGAAGTAGTAGTAAAAATTCTTTCCGATTCAATTCTATTATTATTATTATTTCTTATATCATGAGTAACATCATTAACTGAAGAAATACTTTCCACAGAAAAACTATTTTCAATTACTGATTTTTTCATTGAATGATTTAATAAATTTATTCCATCTCTTTCAGTCACTTGAACTTCAATATTATTATCATTCCGTTTATCTTCTTTAACAAGCTCTGTAACTGAAGTTTTTAAATATTTCATTTCAGGATTATTATTACCTATATAATTATTTTTTTTACCTTGATTATCTAAAAAAACCACATTTCTTTGCTTTTTCTCGTCTAATCTATTATTTTCTAATAATGTTATTATACTTTTTCTAGAAGATTTAAGTCCTCCTTTCCCATTTTTCATAATATCCAAATTTTCCTTATTTATAATTTTCATAACATTAGAATTAATGTTATCCTTATGAAAAGTTTTAATTAAATAATCAATATCATAATATTTACTTCCTTTAAATTTTAACATTTTCGAAATTAATTTATGATCAATTGCAATTCTTTCAATAACATTAACAGTTATCAAAAGAAAAATTAAAATATCTTCTAATATTCCAGTTAAATCAGCAATAAAAATAGGTAATTTTTCATAAGATCTTCTTAATTCAATAGTTTTTGAACTCGTTTTTAATAAAAATTGATTAACTAAGCTTTCATGTTTAACATATCTATCACTATTTCTAAAAGAATCAGTACAAGAATCAATAGTTAAACCTCTACTTAAATGTGGATTATCAATAATAATATTTTCATCATTATAAAATTCAACAGGTGAAATTAAGACTTCTGTAGTTTTCTGATAATTAAAATCCATAGTTCTAAAAAGATGATTTAAAAACAAAGGCATCGGTTTAGATCGATTATCATAATCTATCGCATTATCAAGAAAGAAAAAAGCCATTTCAAAGGGATTTTTAATAAATAAATTTTTAGTAGAATCTAAATTATTTAAAGCATGATCAGTTAAACCAATTTGAATAATAATGTATTTATAATAATAATCCATATAAGTTCCTTCAAGAGTATAATTAATTCCACTCCAATCTGGACAAAATAATTTATCTAAATCACTTTTTTTAAAAGAACCATCAATTAAATGATGAAAATCTTCCTTAGTACAAGATTTAGTGGGAATAGGAGTTTGAATAATTTGTTCATGTCCAATCCATTCCATTAAAAAAATAGAATAATTAAAAAATTTAATCTCTCCTTCAACATAAGGATTTTCAGTATCTGCAGACTCTAATCCAAAAGCAAAATTAAAACCAATATTAGTTAAATTTATAAATGGTTCTGATTCTACTATTCTATATGCATTTATGAACTCAATTTTTTTCCTTGCAATAAAATGATATGACATGTATGAAACATAAACTATTGCTATTAAGGAATACACTATTGTTGAACATCCTCCAAATAATGATTTTAGTTCATTGTCTCTGTTTATACGAAATGTTACAAATGTTCCAAAACAATCGCATTCTTTTATAACTTTTTTCACATATTTTAAACAGGTAGACATTTTTTTTTAATGATTTCAGATATATTTAATTATTATAATTATATTAGATTTTTTATTTGTAATTATTATTTTTAGTTGGAATAAATTTTTTATTTTCGAATCGCTTTATTTTTATATTAAAATTCCAAAATTGTTCTCTTTCAATTTTTATTATAAAATTAATTAACATAAAAAAATTTTATAAATGTATTTTTTGATTTGAGTTTTTTAATCAATCTAAAAAAACTATATTAAAGTTTTTTTTAATTCTTTATTTTTTTATTATTGTCATAAAAAGTCTTTGTTAGGAGATTCAAATGGTAATAGAAGATAAATTATCAAAAGAAATAGTCCATGTTTTAAAATATGATATAATAAGAATAAAGATGAATAAATAGAAAATAGAAATTCAAAGGAAAATTTTTTAATCTTATTTATGATATTGTAAAAAATAATATATTAGATAAAAGATTCTAACAATTCATAGAGGATTAAGAGTGGATTTATTGATGATAAAAAAAGAAAGTTAGAGTTCAAGATAAAAAAGAACTTTATAACAATAGCTACCTATAAAGTAGATGATATATATAATGAATAAGTTGACAGTTTAAAAGTGGAATAAAAGATAAATGGTTAAAAATATTTCATAATAATAAATTAAATTTTAAAACAAGAGGAAGGTAACATAAATTTAAAAATAATCAAATTAAAATGATAACAGATGAAGTCAAAGAAATACAAAAGAAAGGACATTTATGAGGATAAAAGAAAAAAATCATATATAAATCACTATAATTCTTCTCATAATAACATCCTTAGTTTTTGAACTCCTTTTATAAAGATAATTAAATACAATATCCTTAATTATATCAGTATTAAAAAATGATTTTTTAAATCTACTCTTGATTTTTTTAATTTAAAAAACAGATATAGATTTTTGAATAATATTTTAATAATTATTAAAATATCAATAAAAAAAAATGTTTTTAAATGATTGATTTATTTCATTGTATAAATATAGGGATAATAAAATCAAAAAAAGAATTAAACAAAAAAATTTAAATATTATTCTCATTTTTTTTTAGTTTTCTCAGTTCTCGAGCAATTTTTCCAATTTTATGTGATTCTTTGCATCCACTCTATTATTAATAAATGAATTACTCCCTAAATATTAATCTAAATATATTATAGACTATTATTTAATGTTGATTGATTTATTCCCTTCAAATTAAATATTATTTACACATTAAAATTAAAAATAATTTTACTTTAGGCTAATATTAAAATATAAATATAATTTACACATTAATTTTTTAATTATTTATTATACTTTCTAAAATTAAAAATGAATTTTAAATAAATGAAAAATAAATATATCCTCAAAATAAAAATTAATAAATATATCCTATAAAATTAAAGTAAAATAC